>PJUF01000545.1_pt1 | contig 26035 bp, 21 predicted proteins | sample 1512191 | NCBI WGS metagenome assembly PJUF01 (sample SAMN08177673, study PRJNA422409) | Feces metagenome, whole genome shotgun sequencing project. | isolation source: Chicken feces (3) enriched on wood chips | host: Gallus gallus | place: USA: Madison | collected 2015-01-15 | reverse complement strand
TGCGCCGCGCTCACGGGTGTCGAGGCGATCAGCAACGGCGTGCCCGCGTTCCGCAAGCCGAAGTCGAAGAACGCCGCGACGACCCTCGCGCTGCTGGGGACGCTCTCGATCGTGATGATCATGTCGATCCTCATGCTCGCCCGCGCCACCGGGGTGAAGTTCGCGGACCGTCCGCACGAGCAGCTCCTGCAGGACGGCGTGCCGGTGGGGCCGGACTACGAGCAGCACCCCGTGATCGCCCAGATCGCGTCCGCGGTCTTCGACGGGCTCCCGGTGCTGGTCGCGGTCGTCTCGATCGTGACCGGTCTGATCCTGGTGCTCGCAGCCAACACGGCGTTCAACGGGTTCCCGGTGCTCGGCTCGATCCTCGCGCGTGACGGCTACCTGCCGCGTCAGCTCCACACGCGCGGCGACCGTCTGGCGTTCTCGAACGGCATCATCACGCTGGCGGTCGTCGCGATCGGGCTCATCTGGGCGTTCGACGCCGAGGTCACGCGACTGATCCAGCTCTACATCGTCGGCGTCTTCGTCTCCTTCACGCTCAGCCAGCTCGGCATGGTGCGGCACTGGACCCGCGAGCTGCGCACCGAGCCGAACCCGGGTGCCCGCTCGCGCATGAAGCGCTCGCGCGTCGTCAACGCGATCGGTCTCGGCATGACGGCCACCGTGCTCGTCGTCGTGCTCATCACCAAGTTCACGCACGGCGCGTGGATCGCGATCCTCGCGATGATCGTGGTCTTCGTGCTCATGCAGGCGATCCACCGGCACTACGTGACCGTGCGCCGCGAGCTCGCCCTCGGTGCCGACGCCGCCGCGGCGCGCGCCCTGCCGAGCCGGGTCCACGCGATCGTCCTCGTCTCGCACCTGCACCGGCCGACGATGCGCGCGATCGCGTACGCGCGGGCGGCACGCCCGCAGGTGCTCGAGGCCGTCACGGTGGGCGTCGACGAGGACGACGTCGCGCGTCTGCTCGCTGAGTGGGACGCGATGGACCTGCCGGTGCCGCTTCGGGTGCTCGACTCGCCGTTCCGGGAGATCACCCGGCCGGTGCTGCAGTACGTCCGCTCGATCCGCAGGGACAGCCCTCGGGATCTCGTCGTCGTCTACATCCCGGAGTATGTCGTGGGTCATTGGTGGGAACAGCTGCTGCACAACCAGAGCGCGCTGCGCCTCAAGGGGAGGCTGCTGTTCACCCCGGGCGTCGTCGTCGCGTCGGTGCCGTGGCAGCTCGCGTCGTCCGAGGGGCAGACGGGCCTCGAGGACCACGTGCGCCGGACGTTGCCCCGTGGCTGAGTCCCCGGAGCTCGTGGAGCTCGAGATCGGTCCCGTCGCGCACGGCGGTCACTGCGTCGCCCGTCATGACGGGCGCGTCGTGTTCGTGCGTCACACGCTGCCCGGCGAGCGGGTCCGTGCGGTCCTGACCGACGCCGGGCCGGACGCGAAGTTCTGGCGCGCCGACGCCGTCGAGGTGCTCGAGGCGTCGCCGGACCGCGTGCCGAGCGCGTGGCCGGCCGCCGGCCCGGGTGGCGTCGGCGGGGGAGAGCTCGCGCACGTCGCCCTGCCGGCGCAGCGGGCCTGGAAGGCCGCGGTGCTGCGCGAGCAGCTGCAGCGACTCGGACGCGTCGAGCGCGACGTGGTCGTGCACGCCGCGCCGGGCGACGACGAGCGCGGGGGACTGGCCTGGCGGACGCGCATCGACCTCGTGACCGACGCGCAGGGACGTGCGGGCATGCGGGGCCACCGGTCGCACGACGTGACGGCACTCGAGGGCATGCCGCTCGCGGTCGAGGACATCGCCGAGCTGGACCTGTTCTCACGGCGCTGGCCCGTGGGTGCGCGCCTCGAGGCGGTGGCGCCCGTGGGCGGCGACCGGCCTCTCGTCCTCGTTGACGGCGTGCCGTTCGACCTCGCCCGCCGTCGCCCCGACACGCGGCCCAACGCACGCACGTCGGTGCGTGAGGTCGTGGTCGCCGACGGCGTCGAGCGTTCCTACCGCGTCGCGGCCGCGGGGTTCTGGCAGGTGCACCGCGAGGCCCCCGCGACGCTCGTGAGCGCGGTGCTGCGCGGGATCGGCGACGTCGCGGGCGCCACGGTGCTCGACCTGTACTCGGGCTCGGGGCTGTTCACCGCCGCGCTGGCCGACGCGGTCGGGCCGTCGGGCGAGGTGGTCTCCGTCGAGGGCGATGCCCGCGCGGTGCGTGACGCGCGGCGCAACCTGCACGACCGCACGAACGTCGAGCTGCACGCGGGCGACGTGGCGCGCGTGCTCTCGGGCGAGCAGGACGCGTCGTCGGACGTGGTGCACGCGGACGTGGTCGTGCTCGACCCGCCGCGCGCGGGTGCCGGCCGGCGCGTGCTCGAGGCCGTCAGCTCGCTGCGCCCCGAACGGCTCGTCTACGTCGCGTGCGACCCGGCCGCGCTCGGGCGGGACGTCGCGCTGCTCGCGTCGGCCGGCTACGAGCTGGTCGAGGTCGACGGGTACGACCTGTTCCCCATGACGCATCACGTCGAGGCCGTCGCGACGTTCGCACGATGATCCGTCGGTGCGGTTCGGGGAGCCGGACGGCGTGCGTGACGATGCCGGGACGACGACGCGTCCGCCAGGCGGCAGTCGCGGTCGCGACTGCCGTGCACGCGCGGCCAGGCGCGCCTAGCGTGGGGTGACGGGCCCGCCCGACGGTGGCGCGGCGGGCGACGAGCGAGAGAGGAACCTCCATGAGCGAGCAGGACGCGGCGCACAAGCTGGCCGAGGCGCGTCGTCACGCGACCGAGGAGCTGTTCAAGCAGGGCACGCCTGAGTACGACCAGCGCGCGCACCAGCGCGCGGTCGAGGCCGAGCGGAAGGCCGCCGAAGCGGCGGAGGCCGCCGACAAGTCGTGATCGGCGCCTCCGAGGCGCGCGCGAGGTGAGACCACGGTCCGTCGCGCGCGCCTCTCGCGTGCGTCAGACGTGCGCCGGGCGCCCCGACCATGTATCTTGATGTCGAGATATCACGCGTCGGCGCCGGTCCTAGGCTGGGAGTCGACGCCCTGCGTCCCGGTGGACCCCGTCCCCGGCAGACTCGCCCCCAGAAGGAGCCGCCTCGTGAGCACCGTCGACAGCTTCGGATCCCACGGAACGCTGGAGGTCGGTGACGCCTCGTACGAGGTCTACCGGCTGTCCGCGGTCCCGGGGCTGGAGCGACTTCCGTTCAGCCTCAAGGTCCTCGCCGAGAACCTGCTGCGCACCGAGGACGGCGCGAACATCACGGCGGACCACATCCGCGCGCTCGCCGGGTGGGACCCCGACGCGCAGCCTGACACCGAGATCCAGTTCACGCCGGCGCGCGTGATCATGCAGGACTTCACCGGTGTCCCGTGCGTCGTCGACCTCGCGACCATGCGCGAGGCCGTCGCCGAGCTCGGCGGCGACCCCGAGCGCATCAACCCGCTCGCCCCCGCCGAGATGGTCATCGACCACTCCGTGCAGATCGACGTCGCCGGACGCGCCGACGCGTTCGAGCGCAACGTCGAGCTCGAGTACCAGCGCAACCGCGAGCGCTACCAGTTCCTGCGCTGGGGCCAGACCGCGTTCGACGACTTCAAGGTCGTCCCGCCGGGCACCGGCATCGTGCACCAGGTCAACATCGAGTACCTGGCCCGCGGCGTCATGGTCCGCGACGGCAAGGCGTACCCCGACACGTGCGTCGGGACCGACTCGCACACGACGATGGTCAACGGGCTCGGCGTGCTCGGCTGGGGCGTCGGCGGCATCGAGGCCGAGGCGGCCATGCTCGGCCAGCCGGTCTCGATGCTCATCCCGCGCGTCGTCGGCTTCAAGCTCACCGGCAACATCCCCGCAGGCGTCACCGCGACCGACGTCGTGCTCACGATCACCCAGAAGCTGCGCCAGCACGGTGTGGTCGGCAAGTTCGTCGAGTTCTACGGCGAGGGCGTCGCGGCCGTGCCGCTCGCGAACCGCGCGACGATCGGCAACATGAGCCCCGAGTTCGGCTCGACCGTCGCGATCTTCCCGATCGACGGCGTGACGATCGACTACCTGCGGCTGACCGGCCGCTCGGCGGAGCAGCTCGCGCTCGTCGAGGCGTACGCCAAGGAGCAGGGTCTGTGGCACGACCCGAGCGCTGACGGCTACACCGAGCCCGTCTTCTCGGAGTACCTCGAGCTCGACCTGTCGACGGTCGTGCCGTCCATCGCCGGCCCGAAGCGTCCGCAGGACCGCATCGAGCTGTCCCGCGCCAAGGAGCAGTTCCAGCGGGACCTCCCGACGTACGCGCCCGAGGTGGCGCTCGCGACCGACGAGGCCGAGCGGGAGTCCTTCCCGGCGTCCGACTCGCCCGCGATCTCGTCGTCGGTCACCCGCACGCACCCGGTGACCGACAGCCAGGGCCGGGCGTTCGAGCTGTTCCACGGCGCCGTCGCGATCGCGTCGATCACGTCGTGCACGAACACCTCCAACCCCTCGGTCATGATCGCCGCCGCGCTGCTCGCGAAGAACGCGGTCGAGAAGGGGCTCGTCGCCAAGCCGTGGGTCAAGACGTCGATGGCGCCGGGCTCGCAGGTCGTGACGAACTACTACGAGAAGGCCGGCCTGTGGCCGTACCTCGAGAAGCTCGGCTTCCACCTCGTCGGCTACGGGTGCGCGACGTGCATCGGCAACTCGGGGCCGCTCGACGAGCAGGTCTCCGCCGTCGTGCAGGAGAACGACCTCGCGGTCGCCGCGGTGCTGTCCGGGAACCGGAACTTCGAGGGCCGCATCAACCCCGATGTGAAGCTGAACTACCTCGCGTCCCCGCCACTGGTCATCGCGTACGCGCTCGCCGGCACGATGGACTTCGACTTCGAGGCCGACCCGCTGGGTCGCACCGAGGACGGGCACCCCGTGTTCCTGCGTGACATCTGGCCGGCGCCCGAGCAGGTCCAGGCCACGATCGACGCGTCGATCGACCGCAAGATGTTCGAGGACGACTACGCCGACGTGTTCGCGGGTGACGAGCGCTGGCGCGGGCTGGACACCCCCGAGGGCAACGTCTTCTCGTGGGACCCGCAGTCGACGTACGTGCGCAAGCCCCCGTACTTCGACGGCATGGGCGCCACGCCCGAGCCCGTCACGGACATCTCGGGTGCCCGCGTGCTGGCCAAGCTCGGCGACTCGGTCACGACCGACCACATCAGCCCCGCGGGCTCGATCAAGGCGGACAGCCCGGCGGGCGTGTACCTCGCCGAGCACGGAGTCGAGCGTCGCGACTTCAACTCCTACGGCTCGCGCCGCGGGAACCACGAGGTCATGATCCGCGGCACGTTCGCGAACATCCGGCTGCGCAACCAGCTCGTGCCCGGGGTCGAGGGCGGGTTCACCAAGAACCTGCTCACGGGCGAGGACACGACCATCTACGACGCGTCGGTCGCCTACCAGGCCGCGGGCGTGCCGCTCGTCGTGCTCGGTGGCAAGGAGTACGGCTCCGGCTCCTCGCGCGACTGGGCCGCCAAGGGCACGCGCCTGCTCGGCGTGCGCGCGGTCATCACCGAGTCGTTCGAGCGCATCCACCGCTCCAACCTCATCGGGATGGGCGTCCTTCCGCTGCAGTTCCCGGAGGGGGAGTCCGCCGACTCGCTCGGCCTGGACGGCACGGAGACGTTCGACATCGCCGGTGTCACCGCGCTCAACGACGGCGTGACGCCGCGCACCGTCAAGGTCACCGCGACGAAGGCCGACGGCACCGTCGTCGAGTTCGACGCGGTCGTGCGCATCGACACCCCCGGTGAGGCGGACTACTACCGCAACGGCGGCATCCTGCAGTACGTCCTGCGCCAGGTCGCCGGCGTCGCCTGACGACTGCCGCATCCAGCGAGGCCCGCATCCCGACGAGGGTGCGGGCCTCGCTGCGTCGTCCGTCCGGGGGCGAGGCCCTCTGCACGCCAGCACCTACTCCGACACGACCTCTCTTGTGACGCCTCGCACGTCAGGCGAGGCCATGGTCGTGGGCGTCGAGCACGGTGGAGGGGTCGCCGGAGGATTCCTCATCCCGAACGGCACCATGGGCGCGGATCGTGAGCACGCGCAGCTCGTGCCGGACTGGGACGGGCTCGTCCTGCGCTCGCGAGCGACCGTCGATGGGCACCTGGACGCCGGCCGGCGGGACGCGCAAGGTTGCAGTGGCTTCGCGACGGCGTCGTGATTCGAGGTGAGGTCGGGTCGACCTACGTCGTGCGTCGAACTGACGTGGGGCACAAGATCTCCGCGCGGGTGACCGTGACGCGGCCGGGGTTCGAGAAGCTCCTCGCGCGTGCGGTCATGAGCGGCGCGATCCTCGGCTGAGCCGCGAGACGAGCGCGTAGGAGCCGTCGCCGCCACCTCGTGAGGCCCGGCCGGACCACCCGTTCCTGCTCGTCGTGCGGGACGTGACGACCGGCTGGCCTTGCTCGTCGTGTCCGTGGCGGACCTCAGATCTGAGCCGCCTGCTCACGGTCCGACTGCGGGGGCATGACGAAGGCCCCGACCCGCTGGGGAGAGCGGGTGGGGCCTTGTCAGTCAGGCGGTCGGCTCAGACGGCCGAGGAGGCGAGCTCAGGCTTCGCCGGGGTGACGTCCGTGGCGGGGGCGAGCTTGCGGATCGCGACGCCGGTGATGGCGAAGACGACGCCCAGGCCCATGACCAGCAGCGCGACGCCGAAGGCGACGACCGAGGTGAACAGCGAGGCCCGCAGGAAGGAGCCGTTCATCGCGACGGCGCGCAGCGGGTCCTCCTTGTCGAGCTCGGCGTAGGTCTTGCCACCGGTCGCGTCGAGCGCGTGGTGCTTGATGATGTCGGCCTGCGCGAACGCCTCCCACGGCGTGTCGACAGCGCCGCCCGCGAACGCCGCGGCGTCGTCGGAGACGGTGATGTTCTCGGCCTTGAGGTTCACCGAGACGGCCGTCCAGGTGGCGGCACCGGCGACGAAGAAGATCGCACCGAAGATGATGACGATGAGGCCCAGGAGGCGGGGGAGCTTGGTGGCGGAAGCGGTCGGCGTCGACATCGTGAGTCCTTGTCTGATCCCTCGGTCGGGGAGTGTTCCCCGGCGAACCGGTCCGGCTCGCTGATTGAATGGTTCACCCATGCAGACCCGTGCACCTGGGACCAACGGTCCATGTGCCTCGGGTCACATGTGGACCTGTATACAGGCCGAACGCGCTGGTCAGTGCGTTGCGAGCTGTTCTGCGGCGTGTCGTCCCACGTCTGCCATGAGCGGGTACTCGACGGGATGGGCAAGGAACACGGGCACGAGCCCGGCGGCCCAGGCGCGTGCCCGACACCATGTCGCGTCGTCCCAGCCGCGCCGCTGCGTGGTGCGTGCGACGAAGGCGGCGCGTCCCGCGGCATCGAAGGTGAGCCACGCGGTGGCGAGGTCGCTCGCGGGGTCGCCGTGCCCCAGGTCGCCGAAGTCGAGCAGCGCGGTGAGGCGACCGCCGTCGCTCAGGAGGTTGCCGGGGTGCGGGTCGCCGTGCACCCAGACCGCGGGTGACGCCCACTGGGGTGCGGTGAGACCGTCGTGCCACGCGGCGAGCAGGGCGTCGCGGTGCGGCAGGTCGGGTGCCGACTCGAGCCGCGTCGCGACCACCTGGGCCCGGTCCCGCAGTGCGACGCCGCGGTACGGGTTGTGCGGGGCGTCCGCGGGCGCCTCGGCGTGCAGCGCCGCGAGCGCGTCGGCGAGCTGGGCCGCCCAGGCCGTCCGCCCCGCGACGTCGGTCGCAGCCACGACCGTCCCGGTGAGCCACGGCACGACCGACCACGGCCACGGGTACAGCGGCGACGGGGCTCCGGTCCGCAGGGGCAACGGGGTCGGGACCGGCACGCGCCCGCCGACGACCGGCAGCCACCGCTGCTCGTTCACGACGAGCGGTGCGCTGATCTCGCGCACGGGCAGCCGCACCGCGAGGTCGTCGCCCAGGCGCCAGGTGATGTTGTCCCAGCCGTGCATGCGCGAGTGCAGCGGGCGGTCGGCGAGGTCCGGATGCTGCTCGGCGAGCAGGGCGCGGGCGAGCGACTCGTCGACGTCGATCTCGATCAGCGGGTGCGCGGGCGCGGGCGGCGCGCTCACGGCTCGAACCGCCGCGTGGGCTCCCACGGCACGGTCCACCCGAGCGCGTCGAAGATCCCGTCGAGGACCAGCGCGGTGAAGCCCCAGACGAGCACGTCGTCGCCGACGAGGAACGCGGGGGTCCGCAGCCGGCCACGTACGCCCACGTGCTCGACCACCCCGCGGTTGGCCGGGTCGAGCAGCTCGGCGACCGGTGTCCGGAACACGTCGACCGCCTCGTCGTGGTCGACTGCGGCGACCTGTGACGGCTGGGTCCACCACGCGAGCACGGGCGTGACGAGGTTGTCGCTCACGGGCAGCGGCACGTCGGCGAGGGTGCCGAGCACCTCGACGCCGGTCGGGTCGAGCCCGGTCTCCTCGACCGCCTCGCGCAGCGCGGCCTCGCGCGGGCCGGCGTCCTGCGGGTCGATCCCGCCGCCCGGGAACGCGACCTGGCCGGGGTGGTGGCCGAGCGTCGCGGCGCGGCGCTGCAGCAGCACGTCGAGCTCCGCAGGGACGCGAGGGACACCGGGTGCGTGCGCCGGCAGCGCGTCGAGCACGCCGAACAGGACGAGCACCGCGGCGCGCCGAGCCCGTGCGTGGTCGCGCAGCAGTCGCGCGGGGTCCGTGGGCCACGGGACACCCCGGCCGACCAGGGCGACGAGGTCGTCGCGCGCGTCCGTCGCCGCGTCGTGCGGGCGGGGGCCGGGCGCGCTCACCCGCGCGTCCGCACCTGCTCGGCGAACCCCTGGACCAGCTTGTGCGCGGCAGGGACGAGCGTCGGCAGATGGCGTGCGCCATCCGAGCGGATCGTCGCGAGCTCTTCGTCGTTCAGGTCGGCGGTCATCGTCGGCGTGGTGAGCCACAGGTCGAGCAGGGACGGCTCGACCTCGACGTGGAACTGCACGCCGAGCGCGCTGCCCGCCCGGAAGGCCTGGACGGGCGTCGTGGGGGTCGAGGCGAGCAGCGTCGCGCCGGGCGGGAGGTCGATCGCGTCGCTGTGCCAGTGCAGCACGGTCGGGCGCGAGCCGAGCGGCCCGAGCACGAGGTCGTCGGCGACGACGTCCACGGGCGCGAACCCGATCTCGGTGCCGTGGCGGCGGTGCAGGTGCGCCCCGAGCGCCATGCCCAGCAGCTGCGCACCGAGGCACACGCCGAGCACGGGGACGTCCACGTCGACCGCAGCGGCCAGGAGTGCGCGCTCGGCCGCCAGACCGGGGTGGCCGCGGTCGTCGTCGGCGTCCATGGGACCGCCCATGACGACCACGCCCGAGACCTCGTCGAGCTCGGGCAGCACGGGGTCGGCGGTGCCGACGACCGTGCGGACCCGCACCGGGGCGTCGAGCCCCGGTGCGATCAGACCGGGTCCCTCGTACGGGACGTGCGTGAGGACCAGGACCGGGCGCACGCGTGTCACCACCCGTCGGGGAGGGGACGCCCCTCCTCGTAGCCGGCGGCGGACTGGATGCCGACCGTCGCCCGCTCGTGGAGCTCGGCGAGCGTCGAGGCGCCCACGTAGGTCGCCGCGGAGCGCACGCCCGACGTGATGTGGTCGATCAGGTCCTCGACGCCCGGCCGGCGCGGGTCCAGGTACATCCGCGAGGAGGAGATGCCCTCCTCGTAGAGCGCCTTGCGCGCACGGTCGAACGCCGAGCCGCCGCGGGTGCGCGCGGCCACGGCGCGCGCCGAGGCCATGCCGAACGACTCCTTGTAGAGCCGGCCCGAGCTGTCCTCGTGCAGGTCGCCGGGGGACTCGTGCGTCCCCGCGAACCACGATCCGATCATGACCTGCGAGGCTCCCGCGGCGAGCGCGAGCGCGACGTCACGCGGGTGGCGGACGCCGCCGTCCGCCCACACGTGCGCACCGAGCCGCCGCGCCTCGGCGGCGCACTCGAGCACCGCCGAGAACTGCGGCCGCCCGACGGCGGTCATCATGCGCGTCGTGCACATCGCGCCCGGGCCGACGCCCACCTTGACGATGTCGGCGCCCGCCTCGACGAGGTCGCGCGTGCCCTCGGCCGTCACGACGTTCCCGGCGACGACCGGGACCTGCGGGTCGAGCGCGCGCACGGCGGCGAGCGCGTCGAGCATCTTGCGCTGGTGGCCGTGCGCGGTGTCGACGACGATCGCGTCGATCCCCGCCTCGAGCAGCGCGGCGGCCTTGGCCTTGACGTCGCCGTTGATGCCCACCGCACCCGCGATGCGCAGACGGCCGGCCTCGTCGAGCGCCGGACGGTAGATCGACGAGCGCAGCGCGCCGATCTGGGTCAGGACTCCGACGAGCTGCGAGCCGCGCACGACGGGCGAGAACTTGCGCCGGCTCGAGTGCAGCTTCTCGAAGGCCGCCTCGAGTCCCCGCACGCCGCCGTTCTCGACGACGTCGAGGTCGACCGTCGTCGGGTGCGCCGTCATGACGTCCTCGACCTGCGTGAAACGGTCGACGCCCTGGCAGTCCGCCTCGGTGACGACGCCCACCGGGACGCCGTCGGCGACGACGACCGCGGCGCCGTGCGAGCGCTTGCCGATCAGCGTCAGCGCGGTGTGCACGGTGTCGTGCGGCGCGACGACGACGGGGCTCTCGACCACGGGGTGCGCGGCCTTCACCGAGCGCACGACGTCGGCGACGACCTCGACGGGGATGTCCTGAGGGATCACGGCCATGCCGCCGCGGCGGGCGACGGTCTCCGCCATACGGCGGCCGGCGACGGCGGTCATGTTCGCGACGACGAGGGGCACGGTCGTGCCGGTGCCGTCGGTCGACGCCAGGTCGACGTCGAAACGGGAGGTGACCTCGGAACGCGACGGGACGAGGAACACGTCGCCGTAGGTGAGGTCTGAGGTGGCCGAGTGGCCAGGCAGGAATCGCATCGGGGTTCCCCCTTTCCTCCGCATCTTACCTGCGGCGTGCGCGACCCTCAGGTCCTGGCCGCCCAGGTCCGGGCTGCCCGGCCGCCGGCCGCCCGGGTCCAGGCCGGCAGCGCAGGTTCAGGCGGCGAGGTCCACGAGCCAGTCGAGCGCGACGGGCAGGGCGTGCAGCACCGAGACGTGGCCGTCGTGCGGGCGCTGCCAGAGCTGCGCGTCGGGCAGCAGGTCGAGCAGGCGTCGCCCGTGAGCGGGCGGCACGACCCGGTCCACACCGCCGTGCACGAGCAGCACCGGGACCCGGACGTCGGCCGGGGCGAAGCCCCACGGGCTCGCGTACGCGACGTCGTCGTCGATCGCGCCGTCGGGCCACGCCTGGCCTGCGGGGCCGGCGTCCTCGCCGAGCGCGCCCCACGCACCCCGCAGCGCGGCCCAGTCCGCCTCGACGAACCCCGCGACGCCGTCGTCGTCGGCCAGTGCTGCTCGCTCGTCGCGTCCGCTCGCCGCCGCCCGGAGCGCCGCGTCCGACGCCATGCCCGCCGCCCAGTCGAACCCGTCGAAAGGGGCCAGCCCGGCCAGGCTCACCACTGCCGTGGCCCGCTCGCCGAGCAGCGCACCGCACGCGAGCGCGTGCGGCCCGCCGCCGGACGCGCCGACGAACGCCGCGCGCGTGATCCCGAACGCGTCGAGCACCGCCGCGACGTCGCCGGCGGCGGAGGCGACGTCGCGCCCCGGTCGGGCCGACGAGCCGCCGTACGACGGGCGGCCGTAGGACACGACCCGCAGCCCGCGCCGCGCGGCGGCCTCGACGACCGGCGCCAGCAACGCCCCCGACTGCGGCGTGCCGTGGTGCCACACGACGACGCCCGCGTCCGGGTCGCCCGTCGTGGCGTGCGCGCGCAGGGTGCGGCCGTCGGGCAGGTCGAGCGTCACCGAGGTCGTGGCGTCCATGCCGCGAGTATGGGCGCACGGGCTCCAGGCGCGCGACGGCGCGACCGCGGGGTGACGCCTCGGTAGGGTCCAGCCATGCTCGTCGCACTCACGGGGATCGGACTGTCGACGGCGGCAGGGCTGAACGCCTACATCCCGTTCCTCGTCGTCGCGCTGCTGGCGCGGTTCACCGACGTGGTCGTGCTGCCCAGCGGGCTGACCTGGATGGAGTCGTGGTGGGCGATCGGCATCGGGACGGTGCTGCTCGTCGCGGACGTCGTCCTCGACAAGGTCCCGGTGGTGGACTCCGTCAACGACGCCATCCAGACCGCGATCCGCCCGCTGTCCGGGGGCATCGTGTTCGCCGCGACGTCGGCGGCGGCCGACCTCGAGTCGTCCACGTGGGTCCAGGAGAACGCCTGGGTGCCGTTCGTCGCCGGAGTCGTGCTCGCGGCGATCGTCCACGCGGGCAAGGCCACCGTGCGGCCGGCCGTGAACGCGGCCACGTTCGGCGTGGGAGCGCCCGTCGTCTCGACGATCGAGGACGGCACGTCGTTCGGCCTGAGCCTGGCCGCGGTGTTCGTGCCGCTGCTCGTGCTCGCGCTGCTCGTCGCGCTCGTCGTCGTGCTCGTCACGTTCCGCCGACGGCGCCGTGCGGCGACGCGCGGGCCCGACGCGTCCTAGAGTGGTACGTCAGTCACCGGCGGGACGTGGGAGGAACGCGTGAGTCGTTCGCTGCTGTCGCGCGTCCGCACCCCCGCGGACGTGCGTGCGCTGCCTCCCGGTCAGCTCGACGCGCTCGCGCAGGAGATCCGCACGTTCCTGGTCGACCAGGTCTCGCGCACAGGTGGTCACCTGGGGCCGAACCTCGGGGTCGTCGAGCTGACGATCGCGCTGCACCGCGTGTTCGAGTCGCCGCGCGACACGCTGGTGTTCGACACCGGGCACCAGTCCTACGTGCACAAGCTGCTCACGGGTCGCCGTGACTTCGAGGCGCTGCGGCGCCGCGACGGGCTCTCGGGGTACCCGAGCCGCGCGGAGTCCGAGCACGACGTCGTCGAGAACTCGCACGCGTCCACGGCCCTGAGCTGGGCGGACGGGATCGCCAAGGCGAACGAGCTGCAGGGCCGCTCCGACCGGCACGTGGTCGCCGTGATCGGCGACGGCGCGCTGACGGGCGGCATGGCCTGGGAGGCGCTCAACAACATCGCGGAGGGCCAGGACCGTCGCCTCGTGGTCGTCGTCAACGACAACGGGCGCTCGTACGCGCCGACGATCGGCGGGCTCGCGCTGCACCTCGACACGCTGCGCACCACGCAGGGCTACGAGAACGTCCTGTCGTGGGGCAAGCGCACGCTGAAGCGCTCCGGCCCGCCCGGGCGCCTCGCGTACGACGCGCTGCACGGCCTGAAGAAGGGAATCAAGGACGTCGTCCTGCCGCAGGGCCTGTTCGAGGACCTCGGCCTGAAGTACGTGGGCCCGGTCGACGGGCACGACGAGCAGGCGGTCGAGCGAGCCCTGCGCCGCGCGCAGGCGTTCGGCGGCCCCGTCATCGTGCACGTGATCACCGAGAAGGGGCGCGGCTACACGCCGGCCGAGCAGGACGTCGCGGACCGCTTCCACGCCGTCGGGGTGATCCACCCCGAGACGGGGCTGCCGGTCGCGCCGTCGCGGTTCGGCTGGACGAGCGTGTTCGCCGACGAGATCGTGCGCATCGGCCGGCGTCGGCCGGACGTCGTCGCGATCACCGCCGCGATGCTGCAGCCCGTGGGGCTCGCGCCGTTCGCCGCGGAGTTCCCGGACCGCGTGTTCGACGTCGGCATCGCCGAGCAGCACGCGGCGACGTCCGCGGCGGGCATGGCGTTCGGCGGGCTGCACCCCGTCGTCGCGGTCTACGCGACGTTCCTGAACCGCGCGTTCGACCAGGTCCTCATGGACGTCGCGCTGCACCGCGCGGGCGTCACGTTCGTCCTCGACCGCGCCGGTCTGACCGGCGACGACGGCGCGAGCCACAACGGCATGTGGGACATGGCGATGCTCGCGATCGTCCCGGGCCTGCGGCTCGCCGCGCCGCGCGACGAGCACACGTTGCGGGCTGCGCTGCGCGAGGCCGTCGACGTGGACGACGCACCGACGGTCGTGCGCTACCCCAAGAGCGCGCTCGTCGACGAGATCCCGGCACTCGAGGACGTCGACGGTGTCGACGTGCTGGCGCGGCACGACGCCGACGACGCCCAGGCGCGCCGCGTGCTCGTCGTGGGGGTGGGGGCGATGGTCGGCTGCGCGCTGCAGGTGGGCGAGGCCCTGGCGGCGCACGGCCTGGCCGTGACGGTGGTCGACCCGCGGTGGGTGCTGCCGATCCCCGCGGCGCTCACCAAGCTCGTCGGCGACCACGACCACACCGTGACGATCGAGGACGGGCTGGTCGACGGGGGCGTCGGCGCGCACGTCGCGCAGCGCGCCGCCGAGCACGGGATCACGACGCCGGTCCAGGCGTTCGGCATCCCGCGCGACTTCCTGCCGCACGCGTCGCGGGACCAGCTCGTCGGGACGCTGCGCCTGACGCCGCAGGACATCACGCGCGACGTCGTCACGGCCCTCACACGTGCCTGACGGGCGCGCCGGACGGGCCCTCGACGGGCCCCGGCACGGGACCCGACACCGGGTGTGACCTGCGGTACAGGCCCACGAGGTCGAAGGTCCCGAGACATCCCACCAATTGCTCCGTAGGTTCAAGTCATCGGACCAGATTCCACAAGGAGCGCAGATGTCCACGACGGCCGTACCCGGCACCGACCACCTCGAGGCGACGATGCCTGCTGCATGGCAGGGGTTCGTGACCGGACCCTGGGTCGACAATGTCGACGTGCGGGACTTCATCCAGCGGAACTACACGCCCTACACGGGCGACTCGTCGTTCCTCGCCGGCCCCACCGAGCGGACCACCGGCGTCTGGGCGAAGCTCTCTGAGATGTTCCCGGCGGAGCGCGAGAAGGGCGTCTACGACGTCGACGCGAAGACGCCGTCCACCATCACGTCGCACGCCCCTGGCTACATCAGCAAGGACGACGAGGTCATCGTCGGCCTGCAGACCGACGCGCCGCTCAAGCGCGCGATCATGCCCAACGGCGGCTACCGCATGGTGCAGACCTCGCTCGAGACCTACGGCTACGAGGCCGACCCGGTCGTCACCGAGATCTTCACCAAGTACCGCAAGACCCACAACGACGGCGTCTTCGACGCGTACCCGCCCGACGTGCGCGCCGCGCGGTCGTCGCACATCATCACCGGCCTGCCCGACGCGTACGGCCGCGGCCGCATCATCGGCGACTACCGCCGGGTCGCGTTGTACGGCGTGGACGCCCTGATCGAGGCCAAGAAGCTCGAGAAGGCCGACCTCGACATGGAGCGTTCGGTCGAGGACGTCATCCGTGCCCGCGAGGAGCTCTCCGAGCAGCTCCGCGCGCTGAACGAGCTCAAGACGATGGCCGCCTCGTACGGCTACGACATCTCGCAGCCCGCGAGCAACGGCCGAGAGGCCGTGCAGTGGCTCTACTTCGGCTACCTCGCCGCCGTGAAGGAGCAGAACGGCGCGGCGATGTCGCTCGGACGCACCTCCACGTTCCTCGACGTGTTCCTCAACCGGGACCTCGAGGCCGGCGTGATCACCGAGGAGCAGGCGCAGGAGATCATCGACGACTTCGTCATCAAGCTGCGGATCGTGCGCTTCCTGCGCACCCCCGAGTACGACAACCTGTTCTCCGGCGACCCGACCTGGGTGACCGAGACCATCGGTGGCATGGGTGAGGACGGTCGTCCGCTCGTCACCAAGACCTCGTTCCGGTACCTGCAGACGCTGTACAACCTGGGCCCGGCCCCCGAGCCCAACATGACGGTGTTCTGGAGCGACGCGCTGCCCGAGGGCTTCAAGCAGTTCTGCGCGCAGGTGTCGATCGACACCTCCGCCGTGCAGTACGAGTCCGACGACCTCATCCGCGCCGACTGGGGCGACGACGCGGCCATCGCGTGCTGCGTGTCCCCGATGCGCGTGGGCAAGCAGATGCAGTTCTTCGGCGCCCGCGTGAACCTCGCCAAGGCGCTCCTGTACGCCATCAACGGTGGTCGCGACGAGGTCTCCGGCAAGCAGGTCGCGCCGGTGTCCGCGCCGGTCGAGGGCGAGTTCCTCGACTACGACGACGTGATGGCCAAGTTCGACAAGATGATGGACTGGCTCGCCCAGACCTACGTCGACGCGCTGAACTGCGTGCACTACATGCACGACAAGTACGCCTACGAGCGCATCGAGATGGCGCTGCACGACCGCGAGATCCTGCGGACGATGGCGTGCGGCATCGCGGGCATGTCGGTCGTGGCGGACTCGCTGTCGGCCATCAAGTACGCCAAGGTCCGGGCGCTGCGCACGGCCGACGGCCTGGTCACCGAGTACCAGGTCGAGGGCGACTTCCCGACGTACGGCAACGACGACGATCGCGCCGACGAGATCGCCGTGTACCTGGTCGAGACGTTCATGCGCAAGATCCGCCAGTACCCGACGTACCGCAACGCGCTGCACACGCAGTCGGTGCTGACGATCACCTCGAACGTCGTCTACGGCAAGGCCACGGGCTCCACGCCTGACGGTCGCCGCCGCGGCGAGCCGTTCGCTCCTGGCGCCAACCCGATGAACGGCCGCGACACGCACGGCATGCTCGCCTCCGCGCTGTCGGTCGCGAAGCTGCCGTACTCGGAGGCGCAGGACGGCATCTCGCTCACGTCGACGGTCGTGCCGTCGGGCCTCGGCCGCACGCGTGAGGAGCAGGTCGCGAACCTCGTCGGCCTCCTCGACGCGTACACGCTGTCGAACGGTTACCACATGAACATCAACGTGCTGAACCGTGAGACGCTCCTGGACGCCATGGACCACCCGGAGAACTACCCGCAGCTCACCATCCGCGTGAGCGGCTACGCGGTGAACTTCGTCCGGCTGACCCGCGAGCAGCAGCTCGACGTCCTGTCCCGCACGTTCCACGGAGCGGTCTGACACACCCCGTGGGGAGGAGTCGCCGCGAGCAGGCAGCGGCTCCTCCCCACGGTCAGCTCGACCCGCACACCCCAGCCCGGCACGACGAGAGGAGACGACGATGAGCACGGTCACGGAGCCGGTCGGCGCCCCGGTCGTCGAGCTCGGGCTGCCGCTCGTCGGTGGCGCGCACGGGCGCGTGCAGGGTGCGGGCACCGAGGGCCTCGAGGCCGCGGAGGCCGAGGACCGCTCCGCCAAGCTCGCCGCGGTGCGGGCCGGCGAGATCGGCTCGGTGCACTCGTGGGAGCTCGTCACTGCCGTCGACGGCCCGGGGACGCGGATGACCGTGTTCCTGTCCGGCTGTCCGCTGCGGTGCCTGTACTGCCACAACCCCGACACCATGGAGATGCGTCGCGGCACCGACGTGACGTCCGACGAGATCCTCGCCCGGGTCAAGCGCTACCGCGGCGTCATGAAGGCGACCGGGGGAGGCCTGACCATCTCCGGCGGCGAGCCGCTCATGCAGCCCGCCTACGTGCGTCGCCTGCTGCGTGGCGCCAAGGCCATGGACGTGCACACCGCGATCGACACCTCGGGCTACCTCGGTGCGCAGTGCACCGACGAGATGCTCGACGACATCGACCTCGTGCTCCTCGACGTGAAGTCGGGCGACCCGGAGACGTACAAGCGCGCGACCGGTCGCGAGCTCGAGCCGACGCTGCAGTTCGGCCGTCGGCTGGCCGCGCACGGTGACACCGAGGTCTGGGTGCGGTTCGTGCTCGTCCCCGGGCTGACGGACGACGAGGCGAACGTCGAGGCGGTCGCGGAGTACGTCGCCTCGCTCGGCGAGTGCGTCACGCGCGTCGAGGTCCTGCCGTTCCACCAGATGGGCCGCGACAAGTGGGCCGAGCTCGGCATGCGCTACGAGCTCGAGGACACCCAGCCGCCGAGCCCCGAGCTCGTCGAGCGCGTGCGCGGCCAGTTCCGCGCGCGGGGCCTGCAGGTCTTCTGACCGACGCCTGTCGGGGCGTCGCCGCGCTCCGCGCGCGCGTGCCGCACGCTCGGAGCCGTCGTGCCCGCTAGAACGCGCTGATGGACTTCGGCGCGCGCTGAGGGCGGGACAGCGCCCGGACGAGGGCGTCCTGGCCGTGCCGGCGCAGGGAGATGTCCGCCAGGAGCGTGAGCACCGGGGACAAGACCTCGTACGAGAACTGCGGCACGGGCACGCCGAGGCTGGCCGCCAGGTCGTCGGAGTGCACGACGATCTCCAGCAGCCGGGTCGCCACGAAGTCCTCGATCGCCAGCGCCGCACCCGTCCACGGGACGACGACGACGGGAGGGACGGTCGTCAGGACCGCGTCGAGCCGCGAGAGCGCGTCCTGCGCGGCGGCTGCGGCGACCTGCGGGCCGGCCACGGCCTGCTCCTCGCCGCGCTCGCGCACGCCGCGGTTGGCGGGGCCGTCCAGGTCCTGCTGGATCCACAGCGCCTGGGCGTAGTGCTCCGAGACCGGGATCGGCTCGGACAGCCGCGAGTCGGTGCGGTCGTGCGCGAGCAGCGTCTCGACGATCCGCTGCGGCTGGTTGACCAGGTGCCAGGTCAGCGCGCCCACGGTCATGCCCTCGCACGCGGACTCGTCGTTCCAGCGCTGGGTGATCTCAGGCCAGGCGACCAGGCCAGCGAGCAGCCGGGTGGCGCTCACCGCGGCGCGGGGGTCGAGGTTCCCGACGAACGTCAGCTCAGGCCACTGCATCATGCGCTCACCTTGTCATGTCTTGCCGGTCACGGCGGACCACGCGGCCGCCCCGGCCGTGCGTGCAGCACGGGCGGAGCGGCCGCGTGGGTCGGTCAGGCGCTCCGGACGTTGGCCACGCCGTCGGGCAGCAGACGATGACCGAGGAGCCGCTCGCTGTACCCGGTGCGGTCCAGGTACGGCGTGAGGCCGCCCAGGTGGAAGCCCCAGCCCGCGCCGAGGATCAGGCAGAGGTCGATCTGCTGGGGCGTGGCGACGACCTGCTCGTCGAGCATGTGGCCGACCTCGACCGTGAGTGCGGTGAGCACCGCGTCCAGGACGCCGGCCTCGTCGAGCGGCTGGGCGAGCAGTTCGCCCTCGCGCGCGGCGTCGAACGTCGCCTGGATCGCGGGGTTCACCGGCTTGGGCAGGCCCTTGGCGGGGGCCGGCAGGACGACCGTGGTGCCCTCCTCGACGAGCCGGACGAGACCAGGCGAACGCGGGAAGCGGTCACCGAGGTCCTCGCGCAGCGACGTCAGGACGTGCAGGCCGACCGCGGGCCCGACCAGGTCGAACAGCTCGAACGGCGGCATGGGCAGGCCGAGCGGACGCAGGGCACGGTCGGCGACCTCGACGGGTGTGCCCTTCTCGACGGCGTCGACGATCACGCCGAGCAGCAGGACGAGCAGGCGGTTCACGACGAAGCCGGGGCGGTCCGCGCACAGCACCGCGGTCTTGCGGAGCTTGGCGGCGACCGCGACTCCGGTGGCGAGCGCCTCGGGCGAGGTGTGCTCGGCGTGGATCACCTCGACCAGCGGCATCGCCGCGACCGGGTTGAAGAAGTGCAGGCCGACGACGCGCTCGGGGTGCTGCAGGTCGGCGGCCATCGCGGTGATCGACAGCGCCGAGGTGTTGGTCGCGAGGATCGCGTCCGGCGCCACGACCTGCTCGACCTCCGCGAAGACCCGCTTCTTGAGCGAGAGCACCTCGGTGACGGCCTCGATGACGAAGTCGCAGCCCGCCAGGTCCTCGAGCCGGGTCGTGCCGCGGATCGAGCCGATCAGCCGGGACGCCGCCGACTCGGAGAGCCGGCCCGAAGAGGTCAGGCGCTCGACGCCGGCCTGGACCGCCTCGAGCCCCTTGGCGACGCGCTCGTCGTCCAGGTCGCGCATGACCACCGGCACGCCGAGACGCTGCGCGAACAGGAGCGCGATCTGGGCCGCCATGAGACCTGCACCGACGATCCCGACGCGCGTGACCGGGCGCGCGAGCGCCTTGTCGGGCGCCCCGACCGGTCGCTTGCCGCTCGAGAGGAGCCCGAACGAGTAGACGCTCGCGCGCATCTCGTCGGACATGATCAGGTCGGCGAGCGCCTCGTCCTCGGCGGCGAACGCCTCGTCGCGCGACGCCGTGCGTGCGGCGGCGACGAGGTCGAGCGCGCGGTACGGCGCGGGGCGCGAGCCGGCGATCGTGGCGTCGAGACGCTGCCGCGCCGCGTCGGTCACGGCCCGCCAGGTCGCCTCGTCGTCGAGCGGGCGACGCTCGACGACGACCTCGCCGGTCACCACACGGGCGGCCCAGCGGATCGACTCCTCGAGGAAGTCCGCGGTGTCGAGCACGACGTCCACGAGGCCGACCTGCGCGGCCTGCTGCGCCGTGTACGGCTTGTTGGCCGCGGGACGGGCGAGGATGACGTCGAGCGCGGCCTGCACGCCCACGAGGCGCGGGACGACGTAGGCGCCGCCCCAGCCGGGCACCAGGCCCAGGCCCGTCTCCGGCAGGGCGAGCGCGCGCACGTCGGCCGCAACCGTCCGGTACTGGCAGTTGAGCGCGAGCTCGAGCCCGCCGCCGAGCGCGACGCCGTTGACGAACGCGAACGTGGGGACGCCCATGTCCTGCAGGAGCGCGTAGGCGGCGTGGCCCTGGCGGCCGAGCTGGAGCGCCTCGTCGCGCGAGACGACACCGGCGACCTGGGTCAGGTCGGCGCCGGCCGCGAGGAAGTACGGCTTGCCGGTGACGGCCACGGCCTGCACCTGGCCGGCCTGCACGCGCTCACGCACCGCGGTCAGCGTCGCCGTGAGCTCGGCCATCCCCTGCGGGCCGAGGGTCGTCGGCTTCGTGTGGTCCAGCCCGTTGTCGATCGTGACCAGGACGAGCGTGCCGGCGCCGCCGGGCAGCGTCACGTCGCGGGCCAGGGCGTGCGAGACCCGCTCGGCGCGGGGCGCCGGGGGCGCGTCGGTCGGGGCGGCGTCCGCCGCGGTCGTCACGTCGGCGCTCATCGGGCGACCTCCTCGTCGTTCGTCGGCACGTAGTCGGCGTGGTGCGGGTTCTCCCAGATGACGGTCCCGCCCTGGCCCAGGCCCACGCACATCGTGGTCACGCCGTAGCGCACCTCGGGGTGCTCGGCGAACTGGCGCGCGAGCTGGGTCATGAGACGCACGCCCGAGGACGCGAGCGGGTGCCCGACGGCGATCGCGCCGCCGTACGGGTTCACACGGGGGTCGTCGTCGGCGATGCCGAACGCGTCGAGGAACGCGAGCACCTGGACCGCGAACGCCTCGTTGATCTCGAACAGCCCGATGTCCTCGATGGTCAGGCCCGCGCGCTCGAGCGCGCGTCGCGTCGCGGGCACCGGCCCGACGCCCATGATCTCGGGCTCCACGCCCGCGTACGCGAACTGAACCATCCGCATGCCCACGGGCAGCCCGAGCTCGGCGGCGGTGTCCTCGGCCGCGAGCAGACAGGACGCGGCGCCGTCGGTGAGCGGCGCCGACGTCCCGGCCGTGACGCGACCGCCCGGCCGGAACGGCGTGGGCAGCGACGCGATGGCCTCGGCGGTCGTCCCGGGCCGCGGCGGCTCGTCGGCCGTGGCCAGGCCCCAGCCCTGCTCCGGGTCGCGCGTGGCGACCGGGACGAGGTCGGGGTCGATCCGGCCCGACGCGAGGGCGGCGGCGTACTTGCGCTGGCTCGCCGCGCCGTACGCGTCGGCCCGCTCGCGCGTGAGCGCGGGGAAGCGGTCGTGCAGGTTCTCGGCGGTCACGCCCATGTTGAGCGCGTCGGCGGCGACGATCCGCTCCGCGAGGAACCGCGGGTTCGGCTCGGCGTCGAAGCCCATCGGGTGCCGGCCCATGTGCTCGACCCCGCCGGCGAGAGCGACGTCGGCCGCGCCCACCCCGATCGCGGCGGCGACGTTCGTCACCGCCGTCATGGCGCCCGCGCACATGCGGTCGATCGCGTAGCCGGGCACGCTCGACGGCAGGCCCGCGAGCATCCCGACCGTGCGGCCCAGGGTCAGGCCCTGGTCGCCCTGCTGCGTGGTGGCGGCGATCGCGACCTCGTCGACCCGTGCGGGCGGTAGCTGGGGGTGCCGGCGCAGGAGCTCGCGCACGGTCTTGACGACGAGGTCGTCGGCGCGGGTGTGGGCGTAGAGCCCGTCGGGACGGGCGCGTCCGAACGGGGTGCGTACCCCGTCGACGAAGACGGTGCGACGAGCTCGAGATGCGGCGGGCATCGGGGCCTCCTGGGGACGACGGTGTCCGTACGGTCGGGCGGGACCGGGGAGTGCGGTACCTGTCCTGCCTCCGTGTGGATCATGCGGAGCGCAGGACTTTCGGCCCACGAGACCGAAGTTACTCGAGAGTAACATCCGCTGAGCTGCGGCGGGAGAGGTCAGGCCGGGTCGCCGTGCGTCCGACGGCGCGCTGGGTCAGTCGCCGAGCGTCGCGAAGGCCGCGGCGAGCGGCTCGGTGACGAGCTCGACCTGCCACGGACGCGCACCGCCCGCGATCAGGTGCTCCGCCACGGACGCGGTGTCGAGCGACCGCGGGGGCGTCCAGCACAGGCGGCGCAGCAGGTCCGGCTGCACGATGTTCTCGACCGGCACGGCGTACCGGGCCGACAGCTCGGCGACCACGTCGCGCGCCGCGGTCAGGCGTGCGGCCGCGGCCGGGTCACGGTCCGCCCACGCGCGCGGGGGCGGCGGGGCGTCGCTCTTGGGGCCGCGCACCGAGGGCAGGTCGGCGTCGGGGAGTGCGAGCGCGCGGTCGATCGCGGACTGCCAGAGCGTCGCGCGGCGCCGCGTGCCCTTGCCCGCGAACGGCGGCAGCGCGGTGAGCTGGGGGACCGAGCGCGGGAGCGCCTGCGCCGCCGCGACGATCGCGGTGTCGGGCAGCACCCGGCCGGGCGAGACGTCACGCTGACGCGCGTTCTGGTCCCGCGTGCTCCACAGCTCACGCACGACGGCGAGGCGTCGCGCGTCACGGATCGCGTGCAGGCCGGAGACGCGGCGCCACGGCTCGGCGCGCGGGGCGGGCGGGGGAGCGGTGCGCACGGCCTCGAACTCCTGAGCGGCCCACTCGGCCTTGCCGGCGAGCGCCAGTCGCTCGGCGAGCACCGCCCGCACCTCGACGAGGACCTCGACGTCCAGGGCCGCGTAGCGCAGCCACTCGCTGGGCAGCGGGCGCGTCGACCAGTCGACCGCCGAGTGCTCCTTGGCCAGGCCGAGACCGAGCGTGTCGGCGACGACCGCCGCCAGGCCCACGCGCTCCATGCCGAGCAGCCGGGCCGCGAGCTCGGTGTCGAACACGCGCGTCGGGTGCATGCCCTGCTCGGTCAGACCCGGGAGGTCCTGCGACGCGGCGTGCAGCACCCACTCGACACCGACCAGGGCGTCGGAGAGCGCCGACAGGTCGGGCAGCGCGATCGGGTCGATGAGCGCCGTCCCGGCGCCCTCGCGACGCAGCTGCACGAGGTACGTGCGCTGGCCGTACCGGTAGCCGGACGCGCGCTCGGCGTCGACCGCAACCGGACCGGTCCCGGCACCGAAGGCTTCGATGACGGCCGCGAGTGCCGCCGGCGTCTCGACGACGACGGGGATGCCGTCGGCGGGTTCCGTCAGGGGGACGACCGGCGCGGGGGTCTGCGCCTGGGGGTGGTCGGTGCCGGGCGCCTCGGGGGCGTCGCCCGGTGGGACGACGGCCGACGCACGCTCGTCGTCCACGGATTGCATGGTTCCACCGTAGGCGACGACGGCCCGCGGGCCGTGCAGGCCGCGCGGATCTCGTGCCCGCCGCGTTCGTCACACCGGCGGCACGCCGGGACAGGGCAGCGCCCGGCAGCAGGGGTACCCGTGCCGCGGGTGCTCAGTCGAGCAGGCCGCCGCGGAACGACATCGCGACCAGGTGCGCGCGGTCGCCGGTGCCGAACTTGCGCGAGATGCGGGCCAGGTGGCTCTTGACCGTGAGGGCGGACAGGCCGAGCTCTTCGCCGATCAGCCGGTTGCTGCGGCCCTGCGCGACGAGCTTGAGGACGCTCAGCTCGCGGGTCGTCAGCTCGGGCAGCGCGGGGGGCGGCGGGGGCGCCGCCGGCGTGCGGGTCAACGACGGCGCGGTCGCGCTGGCCACGGCGCCGCGCATCCCGCCCGAGAGCAGCACGCTGAGCTCGCCGCGGCTCGCGCGCCGGGTCAGGACGACGACGCGCTGGCTGCCGCGGCGCCGCAGGTTCTGCACGAGAGTCGTGCCGTCGCCGTCGGCGAGCTCGGTGACCACCACGCACATGTGATGTGCCGCGGCGGGGCGGGTCGCGACCGGGCCCCCCGACGTGGCGGACGTGCGGGCGGCGGGTGCGCGGCGCAGCGGCTCGATGGTCACGACCTGCTGATCGGCAGGGTCGGGCGGGGACTTGAGCCCTGGTCGGACGAAGACGGTCAGATCGCGCAAGCGCACGTCGGGCGGGGCCCGCACCGGACGGGGTCACGCGGACGCTCGGGCCCGCCGAGACGCCTCAGTGACGAGGGCTCAGCGGCACCACGCCGTCGGGCAACGGGGGCAGCCCGGCCGCCGCGCACAGGAGCGTCTCCCAGGCGCGCAGGTGGTCGCGCAGGTCGGGGTCCGTCGCCGTCCACGACGCGCGGATCTCGAGCTCGGTCTGCTCGGCGCGCACCTCGAGCGCGCCGAAGCTCTGCGACAGCACGCGTGTGACGGTGCCGCCGGGTGCGTGCGGCTCGAGCCCCACGCTCTCGAGCGCGTCGAGGAACCAGCTCCAGGCGACCTCGGCGAGCAGCGGGTCGGCGCCGACCTCGGCCTCGAGCGTCGCGCGCACGAGCGTGACGAGGCGGAACCGACCGTCCCAGGCCTCCTGGCCGGCCGGGTCGTACAGCACGACGAAGCGTCCCGAGGCGAGCTCGGCGGCCGCGACGGAGCGACGCGCGGTGCGGACCTCCGCAGTGAGGGCGGCCGAGTACGGCGCGATGCGCGCCGGGCCGGGGACCTCGTCCAGCACGACCTCCGGTCGCACGTTCACCGTGCGCAGCGAGCGCAGGGCCTGCACGAACTCGGCAGGCACGTCGTCGGGACCGGCGGGGCTCATGGTTGCCGAGCGTAGGCAACGGCACCACCTGCGTCGTGCACGGCGCGCCGGTCGCCTGTGGAGGACGCGCACACGCACCGGCGTGCGGTGGCTAGCGTCCGGTCGCGACGTGCCGTGAGGGCGTCCGACGAGAGAGCAGGGGGCGTGAGATGACGACGACGAACGGGAACCCGGACCGGTTCGTGCCGCAGGCGACGAGGCGGGTCCCGCGGACGGTGCCCGCGACCGGGCAGGCCTCGCCGTCCGCCACGCCGCACACGGGGGTGCCGCTCGCCCCGCCGCCGCGCGTGCCGGATGCCGCTCCACCGGCTGCGGGCGTGTGGGTGGACGGCGCCGAGGAGCGCGTGGCCGCCGAGCTCGTCGACGCGCGACGGCACGCGCAGGAGCTGGCCGCCCTGCGCGACGACATGGACGCGGTGCGGGGTGCGGCGCGGTCACCAGGAGGTGACGTGGGCGTCGAGGTCGACGCGCGCGGCCGGCTCGTACGTCTGCGGCTCACCGACGGCGCGTGCGCGCTGCGGCCGGCCGGGCTCGCCCGGCTCGTCGAGGACACGGCGCGCGCGGCCGCCGCAGCGGCCGACCGTTCGGCCGTGGCGCTGGTCGAAGAGCGGTTCGGGCGGGGGTCGGCGATCGCCGCCGCGGTGCGCGAGGACCTCACGCCGCCGACCGCCCGACCGTGAGGAGTCTTGCCTCGTGATCGGCCCCGCGGAGGCGTCCCGCGGGGCTACTAGGCTGAGGCGGCACCTCTCCCGGCATACCGGCCGGGTCCACGACATCCGGCAGGAGCCGCCGGGTCCGTGGCGTCGGTCCCTCGCACGGTCAGGGCGCGTGACGCCCGGGCGCGACGAACGCGGGGACTCACGCCCGCCCGGCCCTGCCGCGGCGACGAACCGAAGGAGCACCACACAGCATGGTCGACATCGCCCCCGGCGGTCAGGTCGGGATCGCGCAGATCGGTGTGACGGGGTTGGCGGTCATGGGCCGTAACCTGGCGCGCAATTTTGCTCGGAACGGGTTCACGGTGGCGGTGCACAACCGGTCGTTCGCCAGGACGCAGTCGTTGGTGGC
>PJUF01000544.1_pt1 | contig 26055 bp, 24 predicted proteins | sample 1512191 | NCBI WGS metagenome assembly PJUF01 (sample SAMN08177673, study PRJNA422409) | Feces metagenome, whole genome shotgun sequencing project. | isolation source: Chicken feces (3) enriched on wood chips | host: Gallus gallus | place: USA: Madison | collected 2015-01-15 | reverse complement strand
TGGACGAGGTGGAGAAGGCGCATCCGGACATCTTCAACATCCTGTTGCAGGTCATGGACCGCGGCATCCTCACCGACACCAACGGGCGCGAGGCCAACTTCAAGAACGTGGTGCTGGTGATGACCACCAATGCCGGTGCCACCCATGCGGCGCGCCGTTCCATTGGTTTCACCAAGCAGGACCATGCCACCGATGCGATGGAAGTGATCCGCAAGAGCTTCACCCCGGAGTTCCGCAACCGCCTGGACGCGGTGGTGCAGTTCCAGCCGCTGGGCTTCGACCACATCCTGCGCGTGGTCGACAAGTTCCTGATCGAGCTGGAGATGCTGTTGCAGGACAAGCACGTCTCGCTGTCGGCCACCCCGGCTGCCCGCGACTGGCTGGCCCAGCACGGTTTCGATCCGGACATGGGGGCGCGCCCGATGAGCCGCGTGATCCAGGACAAGATCAAGCGCCCGCTGGCCGACGAACTGCTGTTTGGCAAGCTGTTGAATGGCGGCAAGGTCAGCATCGACGTCCGCGACGGCGAGCTGATCGTGGAGACCGAGGCCGAGCCGGAGCACCTGCTGCCGGCAACGGTGTAATTCGCCAGGCGCGGATTATTCCAAAGCAACGCAGAACCCCGCATCCAACGATGCGGGGTTTCTTTTATGTAGTGCCGAGCCATGCTCGGCAGGGCGTTACCGGGAAAGCCCCTGCCGAGCATGGCTCGGCACTACAGGGCAGCCGCAGCCACGCGAAAAAGCCAGCGCGAAGGCTGGCTTTCGGCTAACGCACGACTTACCGCGTTACTTCATGCGGTAGGTGATACGGCCCTTGGTCAGGTCGTACGGCGTCATCTCGACCTTGACACGGTCGCCGGTCAGGATGCGGATGTAGTTCTTGCGCATGCGGCCGGAGATATGGGCAATGATTTCATGCCCATTTTCCAGGCGAACGCGGAAAGTGGTGTTCGGCAACGTCTCGCTGACGGTGCCTTCGAACTCGATGGAGTCGTCTTTCGACATGTAGTCCTGTGCGGTTCTGCGGACGGCCCTTGGGCCTAAGGGCGGGCATTTTACGCTGCCCAGCCGGATGTTGCAAAGTTTGCGTTAAGTCCTGCGTCAATCAGGCCAGCGCGGCGGCCGGCAACTCGCCAAATGCCCCGGTCCAGCTGCCAACCCGGCCGGGCTGCTCGACCAGGGAACGTACCTGCTGCAGGAACGCCGCCCGGGGCAGGTGTTCGGCCCCCATGCGCAGGAGGTGCGGATTTTCCACCTGCGCGTCGATCAATGGCCAGCCCCAGTGCGCCAGCGTCTGCGCCAGGGCTGCCAGTGCCACCTTGGAGCCGCCACTACGGCCACTGAACATGCTCTCGCCGAAAAACATCCGGCCAATGCTGACCCCATAGATGCCACCGACCAGAGTCTCCTCATCATAGACCTCGACCGAGTGCGCGTAGCCCAGCTGATGCAGCTGTACATAAGCCTGGTGCATGCCGGCAGTGATCCAGGTGCCGTCCTGGCCGGGCCGCGGTGCCTGTGCGCAAGCCTGCATCACCTCCGCAAACGCGGTGTCGGCACGCACCCGCCAGCGGCTGCCGCGCAGGCTGCGCCGGAAACGCGTTGACAGGTGCACGCCGCCGCTGCGGAACACCATGCGTGGGTCCGGTGACCACCACAACAGGGGTTGCCCCTCCGAGAACCACGGGAACACCCCACCGGCATAGGCGTTGAGCAGGCGTACCGGTGCCAGGTCGCCACCGATGGCGAGCAGGCCATCGGGCTCGCGTGCCGACAGCTCGGCGGGCGGGAAGGGAGCGTCGCTGGCTTCATCCAGCAGAAAGGGACCCAGCGTACTCATGTGTTGTCGTCGATGGTCCTGAAAGGGCTGTGCTGCTGCAGCGCCCGTGCGTAGCGGGCCACATCCTCGCGCTCGCGGCTGCACCAGTCCTGTAGCGCCGCACGGAAGCGCGGGTCGGCAATCCAATGATGGCTGTGCACGGCCCGCGGCAGGAAGCCACGGGCCAGCTTGTGCTCGCCCTGTGCGCCGGGTTCGAAATGTTGCAGGCCTTCGCGCAGGCAATAGTCGATGCCCTGGTAGTAACAGGTCTCGAAATGCAGGCCGGGCAGTGGCGCGCCGCCCCAGTAGCGGCCGTACAGTGTGCTGCCGCCACGCAGGTACAGTGCGCCGGCAATGGGTTGCTCATCCTGCATGGCCAGGAACAGCACCAGCTGGCGGGGCAGGGTGGCTGCCAGGTGGCGCAGGAAGCCCAGCGTCAACGCGGGCGCATTGCCATACTCGGCGAAGGTGCGCAGGTAAAAGCCGTGCATGGCGCGCAGCTCGTCGGCGCTGGCCTCGTCACCGTGACGCGTCACAAAAGTGATGCCGGCCTTGGCGACCTTGCTGCGCTCCTGGCGGATGTTCTTGCGTCGTTTGTGGTCCATCGCCGCAAGGAAATCGTCGAAGCTGTTCCAGTCCGGTTGCCGCTGCCACTGGAACTGCACGTCGTCTCGCTGCAGCCAGTCTGCATCGAACAAAGCCGTTTCGCCTGCCAGGTGGAAATTGATGTGCGCCGATGACATGTTGTGCTGCTGCACGTGGCGAGTGATTGCGGCCAGCAAGGCACTGCGCGCTGCATCATCACCGGCAAGCAGGCGTGGGCCGGTGACCGGCGAGTAGGGCACACCGCCCAGCCATTTGGGGAAATAGTCCAGGCCATGGCGCGCATAGGCGTTGGCCCAGGCGTGATCAAACACGAACTCGCCGTGCGAGTTCTGCTTCAGATAGCCCGGCGCAGCGGCTACCAGCTGCTCATCGCGCCACAGGCTCAGGTGCTGTGGCTGCCAGCCCCAGTCCGGCCGCAGGCAGCCGTGCTGCTCCAGGCCGGCAAGGAAGGCATGGCTGATGAAGGGATTACTGCCGTCGTGCAGGGCATCCCATTGCGCGGCGGGCACAGCCCCCAGATCGCCGAGTACGCGCAGTTCGAAGGCATCGGTCATGGGCGCAGTTGCAGCACGTCGATGGTGGGTGGGTTGAACAATCGCAACGGCAGGCCGATCTCGCCGATGCCACGGGTGGTGAACACGCGCACCGTGCCATGCGGGCCGGGCATGCGCTGCTCGCCACGATCAAAGCCGTAGCTGCTGGGGATGACCTCGCGGTACAGCCAGGGGATGCGGATCTGTCCGCCATGGGTATGCCCGGCAAGCACCAGCGTGGCGTCGCCCGGCCGCAGCTGCATGGCACTGTCGGGGTTGTGTGCAATCAGCACGGTTGGGCCCGGCAGCACGTCAGGCTGGCGCAGGAAGCCGGGATCATCGTGTCCCGCCCACATATCCCCCAGCCCCGCCCAGCGGACGCCGCGTACGTCGGTAACCAGGCGGCCTTCGATGATCTGCATGCCGTGGGCATTCAGCGCCTGCCGCAATGGTTTGTCCAGGTCCCTGCCAGGCGGTTGCTGGTCATGGTTGCCCAGCACCACGTAGGCGGGGGCCTTCAATTGCGCCAGGGGCGCGAACAGATCATGTAGATCTTCCGGGCGTGGCTCGTAGGTCAGATCGCCGGCGATCACCACCGCATCGACGTCCAGCGCATTGATGCGCTCGACCACACGCTGCAGATAGCCGCGGCCTTTGTAGATGCCCAGGTGCACATCGCTGATCAGGGCCACACGCGTGTCGACGCCGGTGCCTGCAAGCGTCGTGCGATCAACCAGGATCAGCTGTGGCTCGATGAAGCGCGCCCAGACAAACACGCCACAGCCCAGCAGCAGGATCGCCAGCACGGCGCGCTGGCGACCCTGGCGCCAACGCCACAGCAGCCAGACGACGGCCGGAAACACCAACCAGCTGCCGTGGAACAGCAGCTGTTTGAGCATCACCTTGTCCATGCCGGGCTGCCAGGGCGCGCGGGATCAGGCGTTTTCGGCGTCCAGGAAGCGCTCGGCATCAAGCGCGGCCATGCAGCCGAAGCCCGCCGAGGTGATGGCCTGGCGGTAGTGCTGGTCGGCGACGTCGCCGGCGGCGAACACGCCTTCCACCGAGGTCATGGTGGCGTTGCCACCCAGGCCCGAGCGGATTTCCAGGTAGCCGTTGTTCATGGCCAGCTGCCCGGCGAACAGCTCGGTGTTGGGCTGGTGGCCGATGGCGACGAAGAAGCCGTGGGCCTCGATGTCTCGGGTGCTGCCGTCCAGGGTGGACTTGACGCGCACGCCGGTCACGCCCATTTCGTTGCCCAGCACTTCGTCCACCTGGTGGTGCCAGACGGTCTCGATCTTGCCGGCGGCAACCTTGGCGAACAGCTTGTCCTGCATGATTTTTTCCGCCTTCAAGGTGTCACGTCGGTGCACCAGGTAGACCTTGCGCGCAATGTTGGACAGGTACAGCGCCTCTTCCACCGCGGTGTTGCCGCCGCCAACCACCACCACGTCCTGGTCCTTGTAGAAGAAGCCATCGCAGGTGGCACAGGCCGACACGCCGCGGCCCTTGAAGGCTTCCTCGGACGGAATGCCCAGGTACTTGGCGGTGGCACCGGTGGCGATGATCAGCGCATCGGCGGTGTACTGGGCACTGTCACCGGTCAGGGTGAAGGGGCGCTTGGACAGGTCGGCGGTGTGGATGTGGTCGAACACCACTTCGGTGTCGAAACGCTCGGCATGCGCCTGCATGCGCGCCATCAGGTCCGGACCCATCAGGCCGTGGGCGTCGCCGGGCCAGTTGTCGACTTCGGTGGTGGTCATCAGCTGGCCGCCCTGTTGCAGGCCGGTGACCACCAGCGGCTTCAGGTTTGCGCGTGCGGCGTAGACGGCAGAGGTCCAGCCGGCGGGGCCGGAGCCGAGGATCAACAGACGGGTGTGCTTGGTCGGGAGGCTGGAAGTGCTCATGTATACTCGCGAAAGTCAGGATTGGCGGCCCGTTCGCGGCATCACGCAGACGTCCGGGCAAGCCAATAGAGTGGCGGTCGGGGCAGGGTGAATCAAGGCACGTGAATGGAACTGCGCGGCCCGTTGGTTAGAGTCCTCAACTTCAGGTAGCACCGCTTGCTGGGAATCGGCGGATTTTTGACGTTTTCTGTCTGCCGGCCTTACCGGCGCACGTCGCCGTGGGTGAAACCTGACGATCTGTCGTTTAATATCAATCACTAACCGTGCATTTCTAAGGTCTGGTCAAAGGTGGCGAAACAGGTCCCGGAACGTGGCAAGAACCCCAGCGCTGGCAATGCCGCGCGCAAGCCGCCTGCCGCAGCGGACAACCCCCGTCGCCAGAAGCTCTGGCGTGACCTGGCGCTGATCGCGATCGCGCCGGCATTGCTGTACCTGCTGGCCAGCCTGTTCACCTATTCACCGACGGACCCGGGCTGGTCGCAGTCCGGGTCGGTGGTAGCGCCGGTCCACAACATGGGCGGCCGCGTGGGCGCCTGGATTGCCGACGTGATGCGCCAGTTGTTTGGCTATGTGGCCTATCTGATACCGCTGATGTTGGCGGCGGTGGCGTGGATCGCCATGTTCGGCCTGAAGAAGAACGAAGAGCGCGGCCAGGATGACCTGGGCCCAGCGTTGCGCCTGGTGGGCATTGTCGGCTTCCTGATCGGTGCCACTGGCTTTCTCTACCTGCGCCTGCCGCCCGGCGATGTGGCGCGGGCCGGCGGCGGCCTGGGCGTGCTGGTGGGCAAGTCGCTGCAGAGCGGCTTCGGCCCGGTGGGCAGCAACCTGTTCCTGCTGGTCCTGCTGCTGACCTCGATCACCCTGGCAACCGGCCTGTCCTGGTTCGTGGTGATGGAGAAGATTGGCCGTTGGGTGCTGGCACTGGGGCCGATGCTCAACAAGAAGAAGGAGCAGGCCAACGAATGGCAGCAGACCCGCGCTCTGCGTGAGGAGCGCGAGGAAGTGCGCAAGGTCGACGCCGAGGTGCGGGCCAAGCGCGAGCCGGTGAAGATCGAGCCGCGACCTGCACCGATCATCGAGAAGAGCGACCGCGCCAAGCGCGAGACGCAGATCCCGATGTTCCAGGGCGTCAACGGCGATGGCTCGGACATCCCGCCGCTGGCGCTGTTGGACGACCCCAAGCCGCAGGCCAAGGGCTACGACGAACAGACGCTGGAAACCCTGTCGCGGCAGATCGAGTTCAAGCTCAAGGATTTCCGCATCGACGCACAGGTGGTGGGCGCCTATCCGGGCCCGGTGATCACCCGTTTCGAGATCGAGCCGGCGCCGGGCATCAAGGTCAGCCAGATCAGCTCGCTGGACAAGGACATCGCCCGCGGCCTGTCGGTCAAATCGGTGCGTGTGGTTGACGTGATTCCGGGCAAGTCGGTGATCGGCCTGGAGATCCCCAACGTCACCCGCGAGATGATCTTCCTGTCCGAGCTGCTGCGCTCCAAGGAATACGACAAGTCGGCCAGTGTATTGACCCTGGCGCTGGGCAAGGACATTGCCGGCCGCCCAACCGTGGCCGATCTGGCGCGCATGCCGCACCTGCTGGTGGCCGGCACCACCGGTTCGGGCAAGTCGGTGGCCGTCAACGCGATGGTGCTGAGCCTGCTGTACAAGGCCAGCCCGAAAGACCTGCGCATGCTGATGATCGACCCCAAGATGCTGGAGCTCAGCGTCTACCAGGGCATCCCGCACCTGCTGGCGCCGGTGGTCACCGACATGAAGGAGGCCGGCAATGGCCTGCGTTGGTGCGTGGCCGAGATGGAGCGCCGCTACAAGCTGATGAGCGCGGTGGGCGTGCGCAACCTGGCCGGCTTCAACAAGAAGGTGAAGGACGCCATCGACGCCGGCCAGCCGCTGATGGACCCGCTGTTCAAGCCGAATCCCGAGATGGGCGAGGCGCCGCGTCCGCTGGAACCGCTGCCCTTCATCGTCATCTTCATCGACGAATTCGCCGACATGATGATGATTGTCGGCAAGAAGGTCGAAGAGCTGATCGCGCGCCTGGCGCAGAAGGCGCGTGCGGCCGGCATCCACCTGATCCTGGCGACCCAGCGCCCGTCGGTGGACGTGATCACCGGCCTGATCAAGGCCAACATCCCGACCCGCATCGCCTTCCAGGTCAGCTCCAAGATCGATTCGCGCACCATCCTCGATCAGTCCGGCGCGGAAGCGTTGCTGGGCAACGGCGACATGCTGTACCTGCCGCCGGGCACAGCCATGCCGGACCGCGTGCACGGCGCCTTCGTCTCCGACGAGGAAGTGCACCGCGTGGTCGAGCACCTCAAGGCCAGCGGCCCCACCGATTACATCGAGGGCGTGCTGGACGAAGTGCAGACCATGGGCGATGGCGTGGTGGTGGGGGCCAACGGCCTGCCGGAAGCCAGCGGCGGTGGCGGTGATGAATCCGACCCGCTGTACGACGAGGCGCTGCGTATCGTCACCGAAACCCGCCGCGCCTCGATTTCCGGCGTGCAGCGGCGCCTGAAGATCGGCTACAACCGCGCCGCGCGTCTGATCGAAGCGATGGAAGCGGCCGGTGTGGTGACCGCGCCCGAGCACAACGGCGACCGCACCGTACTGGCGCCGCCGCCGCCTAAACAATGAACGCAAGGGCGGCATTCAGTGATTGATTGCCGCCCATTCAGTTTGAAAGGGGCAGACTCTGCCTCACCAACGACACCACTATCCCAAGCCGCCATGACTGCATTCCTGCGCCACTCCGTTCTTGCTGTTGCCCTGGCTTGTGCCGGCCTTGCGGCGGATGCCCACGCCGGTGCCCGCGACGACCTGAAATCCTTCACCAACGGCCTGCGCGGCCTGGACGGGCAGTTCTCGCAGCAGGTGGTGGACAGCCGCGGCCGCGTCAAGGAGTCCTCCAGCGGCCGTGTGGCGCTGTCGGCGCCGCGTCTGTTCCGCTGGGAATACACCCGTCCGCACCCGCAGCTGATCGTTGCCGACGGTAGCAAGGTATGGGTGTACGAACCGGATCTGGAACAGGCCCGTGTGACCCCGCAGGGCAGCGAGGAGCAGAACAACCCGCTGACCGCGTTGATCAACCCCGCGCTGCTGGAACAGCAGTACGACATCAGCGAGGAGGCCGCGCCGCGCGACGGCATGCAGTGGCTGTCGCTGACCCCCAAGCGCGACACCGAAGCCAGCTTCGACTATGCCGCGTTGGGCTTCTCCAACGGCGGCCTGTCGCGGATGGAACTGGTGGACGCGGTCGGCCAGCGCACCATCATCAGCTTCAGTGGCTGGAAGAAGAACCCCAGTTTCGCCGCCGGCACCTTCCGCTTCGTGCCGGGCAAGGACGTCGACGTCGTCGGCGAGCGCTGAACCCCGGCGCACGCCGCGCAGGGCAGGGCTGGCCACGCTGTTAGAATGCAGGCGTGGCCAGATCCCGAAATATCTTTCTTGATGATGCACCCGCCGACCTGCTGAGCGCGGACCGCGACAGCATGCGCCCGCTCGCCGAACGCATGCGCCCGCGCACGTTGGACGAGATGGTCGGGCAGAAGCGGTTGCTAGCCCCCAACACTGCATTGCGGCGCGCGGTTGAATCCGGGCGCGTGCATTCGATGATCCTGTGGGGCCCGCCGGGCTGCGGCAAGACCACGTTGGCCTTGTTGCTGGCCCAGTATGCCGATGCCGAATTCCGTGCCATCTCGGCCGTGCTGTCCGGCCTGCCCGACGTGCGCCAGGTGCTGGCCGAGGCCGCCCAGCGCTTTGCCGAAGGGCGGCGCACGGTGCTGTTCGTCGACGAGGTGCACCGCTTCAACAAGGCCCAGCAGGACGCGTTCCTGCCGCATATCGAGCGCGGCACGATCATCTTTGTCGGCGCCACCACCGAGAACCCATCCTTCGAGTTGAACTCGGCACTGCTGTCACGCTGCCGCGTGCACGTGCTGGAGTCGGTATCGCCGGAGGACGTGGTGGAAGCATTGCAGCGCGCCTTGGACGACAAGGAGCGCGGGCTGGGCGAGCAGGACATCACGGTCTCGGCCGAGTCACTGTTGGAGATCGCCCGCGCCGCCGACGGCGACGTCCGCCGCGCCCTGACCCTGCTGGAAATCGCCGCCGAGCTGGCAGCGGGCGAGGGCGGCGAAATCACCCCCGAAACCCTGCTGCAGGTATTGGCCGACCGCACCCGCCGCTTCGACAAGAACGGCGAGCAGTTCTACGACCAGATCTCGGCACTGCACAAGTCGGTGCGCAGCTCCAACCCGGACGGCGCCATCTACTGGCTGGCGCGCATGCTCGATGGCGGCTGTGATCCGTCCTATCTGTTGCGCCGGCTGACCATCATGGCGGTGGAAGACGTGGGCCTGGCCGATCCGCGGGCGCTGGAGATGGCGATCAATGTCTGGAACGCCTACGACCGCATCGGCGCGCCAGAAGGCGACATCGCCCTGTCCAACCTGGTCGTCTACCTGGCCAGTACCGCCAAATCCAATGCGGCCTATATGTCGCTGCATGCGGCCCGCGCCGACATCGCCAAGTACGGCACCCAGCCGGTACCGATGCACCTGCGCAACGCGCCCACGCGTTTGATGAAGACCCTGGGTTACGGCCAGGGCTACCAGTACGACCACGATGTCGAAGGCGGCATCGCGTTGGACCAGACCGCGTTTCCGGACGACATGGGCGAGCAGGTCTATTACCAGCCGGTCGAGCGTGGGCTGGAGATCAAGCTCAAGGAAAAGCTCGATCGCCTGCGCATTGCCCGCGAACAGGCCCGCGCGCAACGCAAATGATCACCGTCGCCAACCCTGTTCCAGGAGTCTGAACCCATGTGGCAAACCTTTCTGGCCATCGGCACAGGCGCGGCACTGGGAGCTTGGCTGCGCTACGGGCTGAGCCTGTGGCTGAACCCGCTGCACAACACCGTGCCGCTGGGAACACTGGCCGCCAACCTGCTTGGTGGCTATGTGATCGGCCTGGCCTTGGCGTTCTTCGCCACCCGGCCGGAGCTTTCGCCGCAATGGCGACTGTTTGTGGTCACCGGCCTACTCGGCGGCTTGACCACATTCTCGACCTTCTCGGCCGAGGTGGTTTACCTGCTGCAGCGCCAGCAACTGGGCTGGGGCCTGCTCACCATCGGCCTGCACCTGGGCGGTTCGCTGTCGATGACGGCGCTGGGCTGGTGGACCTGGCGCAGCCTGCGTTTGCTGACTTGAACGCGCTTTCAAAGCATGGGGCGATGCCGCATCATGCGCGCACCACGATTTGAGTACGCCGGACACATGCAGCAACTGCGGGCACAAGGATGAACAGGCCAGCGTCGGACGGCGCAGCCCATTTCCAGCCAGAAACAAGCACTGCCAAGGCCATACTCGGCGCCGATGTAGGTGGTACCTATGCCCGTCTGGGCTGGGCCTTGCTGCAGCCCGGTGGCGACCTGCAGGTGCAGGGTTTCCGCAAATACGCCTGTGCCGAGCATCCCAGCCTCGCCGCCATTCTGCGCGACTACGCCGATTGGCTGGCCAGCAACACCGATGCACCGGCCATCAGCCATGCGGTGGTAGCCATTGCCGGTGTGCTCGATGGCGATACGCTGCTCAATACCAATCTGGCCTGGCCGGTATCACTGGCGGCTACCCGCGCCGAATCCGGCATTGCCTCGCTGGAGCTGATCAATGATTTCGTTGCGGTGGCCCAAGCCATGCCGCACGCCGATGCCGAGGCCCTGCATCTGATCTGCGGCGAACCGGCCCACGGCCAGCGCGGCCCGGCCCTGGTGCTGGGCCCCGGCACCGGTCTGGGCGTTGCGCTGTACCTGCCAGGCGGCAATCCGCCGGTACTGGCCAGCGAGGCCGGCCACGCTGCATTGGCGGCCACCACCCCGTTGGAGCAGGACGTGCTGCGCCTGCTGGCGCGTCGCTATCCGCACGTGGACAACGAACGCGTGCTGTCCGGGCCGGGCCTGATGAATCTTTACAGCTGCCTGTGCGAACTGCAGGGCAGTGAGCCCCATTGGCAAACCCCTGCGGCACTGGTCGAAGCGGCCCATGCACAGCGCGACGCCATCGCGGTGCAGAGCGTGGAAGTGTTCTGCGCCTGGTTGGGCAGCCTGGCCGGCGACCTGGCACTCACCTTTGGTGCGCGCTCGGTCTATCTCACCGGCGGCATCACCGGCCACCTGGCCGGGCCATTGCACGCCGGCAGCTTCCAACAACGGTTCCTGGCCAAGGGCGCGTTGGGCGCGGCCTTGCGGCAGGTGCCGGTGTGGCGCGTGGAGCACGGTGAACTGGGCGTGCTGGGCGCGCTGGCCTGGCACCTCGATAATCTGCCCACCCCCTGATTCTGATCGCGGAGAACCCCCTGACATGAGCACCCGCAGACAATTCCTGCAGTCATCGGCAATGTTGGGGGTGCTCGGCAGTGCGGCCCCGTCGCTGCTGGCCTCACCGGCCAGCGCCAGCGGCGCGCGCGTGGTCTCCACCTGGGATTTCGGCGTGGGCGCCAACCAGGCCGCCTGGAAGGTACTGGCCGCCGGTGGCTCGGCATTGGATGCGGTGGAGGCCGGCGCACGCTGGGCCGAGAGCGAGCTGTGCAATCCCACCGTCGGCCATTGCGGCAACCCTGATCGCGACGGCGTGCTCAGCCTGGATGCCAGCATCATGTCCGGTGACGGCCGTTGTGGCTCGGTGGCAGCCATCGTCGATATCCTGCACCCGATCTCGGTGGCCCGTGCGGTGATGGAAAAGACCCCGCATGTGATGCTGGTAGGGGAGGGCGCCCAGCAGTTTGCCGTGCAGCAGGGGCATGAACGCCGCAACCTGCTGACGCCGGAAGCAGAGCACGCCTGGCGCGAGTGGTTGAAGACCGAGCACTACGCGCCGCAGATCAACGCCGAGCGCCGCGGCATTCCCGGCGACAAGGACAACCACGACACGCTGGGCATGATTGCCATCGATGCCAAGGGCGAGATGGCCGGTGCCTGCACCACCAGTGGCATGGCCTTCAAGATGCATGGGCGGGTCGGCGACAGCCCGATCATCGGTGCCGGCCTGTACGTGGACAACGAAGTCGGCGCGGCCACCGCCTCGGGCATGGGCGAAGAGATGATCCGCAATGCGGCCTCCTTCCTGGTGGTGGAATTGATGCGGCAAGGCCGCTCGCCAGCCGAAGCCTGCCGTGAGGCCATCAGCCGCGTGGTACGCAAGCGCCCGGAGGCCAGCCGCACGTTGCAGGTCTGCTTTCTGGCGATGAACCGCGCCGGTGAAGTGGGCGCGTATGCGCTGCACCGCGGTTTTGTCTACGCTGTGTGCGACAAGGACAGGCAGGATGCATTGCTGGATTCGGCCTCGGTGTATACGAGCGAGCAGAAGTGAGCACGCCTTACCTGCTTGAGATTGCCAGCAATTCGGCCCTGTCCGCGGTTGCCGCACAGCAGGGCGGTGCCGACCGCATCGAACTGTTCGAGAACCTGGAGCAGGGTGGCACCACGCCGTCGGCCGGCACCATCGCGGTCGCCCGCGATGCGCTGCGCATTCCGCTGTATGTGTTGATCCGGCCACGGCCGGGCGATTTCCATTACGGGCCGATGGAAGCCGACATCATGTTGCGTGACATCGCGCAATGCCGGCAGCTGGGCTGCGACGGGGTGGTGATTGGTGCCCTGACCCAGGACGGTGAGATCGATGTGGCCCTGTGCCGCGAACTGGTTGCGGCGGCCGGGCCATTGGGCATCACTTTCCATCGCGCCTTCGATGCCGCCCGTGACCTGGTATCGGCGCTGGAGCAGGTGATCGGCCTGGGCTGCGAGCGGGTACTCAGTTCCGGTGGCCATGCCGATGCCCATGCCGGCAGGCAGGTGCTGGCCGCGCTGGTGCAGCAGGGCAAGGACCGCATCGCGGTGATGGCCGGGGCGGGCTTGAATGCGCACAATATTCACCAGGTTGCGCTTGCCAGTGGCTGCCGGGAACTGCATGCATCGGCAAAACAGGTGCAGCACTCCCGCATGCGCCACCACAATCCGGCCCTGCTTGGGCTGGAAAGCGACTGGCTGCAATCGGACGCTAGCCAGGTGGCCGCGTTGCGCGCTGCTTTGGTAGCTTCCTGACTGCGAAAGCGGCGCAGACCTCACGCGCTCCAGGGCATTGGTTATCACCGCATTGCCCGCGCCGATTCGCACTTCAGCGAACAGTGTGCTGCGATCGGTGAGCCTGCCATCGCCATCCCTCCCGTGGATGGAGATGGCATAAATCCGGCTGGCAATGGTGACGACTATGCCGCTGCCATTGCCACGGATCAACACGCCGTAAGCATCCGCATTGAGCGAGTACACCTTCCGCTCGCAAGATCTTGAAAGTACCGACAACAAGTGTGTCCATACGTCAGTTCGGGCGTGAAACTGCACGGAAAACGCTGATGCCTGCGCCCTGGTTGCACAGATTGATCAGCGCTGCCACCACTGCCTGACTTCTTTGGGATTTGTCTGATGTACCTGAATTCATTGGGTACGGACAATGCCGCCTCCCAAAGCTGAGTCCAGGAGTACAACGAAATGAAGCGTGAACTGAGCAGCGTTCTGGTATCTCTGGTTGCCGTGCTGGCAGCTTCTGCCTCGGCCAATGCAACCAACACCATCACGTTCAACGGCGAAGTGACCGACCAGACCTGTTCTGCCGTCGTCAACGGTGGCACCGATCCGACCGTGATCCTGAAAAGCGTGCCGCTCTCCGACCTGGACGGTGCCGTTGGCAACACCGCGGGCGAGGGCACCTTCACCCTGACCCTGACCGGCTGCGCCGCCTCTGGCACCGATGAGGCGTTCACCACGCTGTTCCAGGCGACCAACCCCACCGCCACCGGCAATCTGACCAATACCGCCAATGCCGGCGCCGAAGGCGTGGCCCTGCAGTTGCTGGACGCACCTGGCGGCACGCCGGTGAACCTGGCCGGCGGTGCGGCCGTGGCGGCAGGTGAAATCGTGCTGACGGCGGGCGAAACCACCGCCACCCACGACTACGCCGTGCGCTATATCGCCGAGAGCGCGACCGTCACCCCCGGCCCGGTACTGGGCTCGGTGACCTATACCGTTCGCTACGAGTAATCGAACGCCCGGGGGCGGCCGCACCGGCCGCCTCCACACATGCAGGCAACGCCGCCAGCCATTGGAGAACCGCCCATGTCCGGAGTTCGATCCCACTGCAACGTGTACTGCATCGCCCTGGCGGGCGCGCTTGCGTTGTTCAATAGCGCGGAAGCTGCGGCGAGTGTTGTCGTTTCAGGCACCCGTGTCATCTACCCCGGCAATGCGCCGCACGTCACCGTGCAGCTCACCAACCAGGACGCGTTTCCCAATGCCGTACAGGCCTGGGTGGACGTCGCAGACCCCGAATCGACCCCGGCCGATGCCGATGCTCCCTTTGTCGTCACGCCTGCGGTGTCCCGCGTGGCCGCCGGCGCCGGGCAACAGATCCGCGTGATGTTCGCCGGCAAGGACCTGCCGCAGGACCGCGAATCGCTGTTCCATCTCAACGTGCTGCAGATTCCGCCGATGAACACAGCACATGCCGAGCAGAACAAGGTGATGGTGTTGATGCGCAATCGCCTGAAGATGTTCTACCGGCCAACAGGTATTGCTGGCACGCCTGCGCGGATCTCCGAGCAGTTGCGCTTCAGCGTCCAGCAAAGCAGCAACGGCTGGCATGTGCAGGTTGAGAACCCCACCGGTTACCACGCTTCATTCGGGGGCGCCACGCTGCACGTTGCCGGTTCGCAGTGGAAGCTCAGTCCGGTAATGGTGCCCCCCATGAGCTCAGCGCAGTGGCTGCCGCAGACGCCCTCCGCATTGCCCGCGGGCAATGCAGAAATAAGCGCACACCTGATAAACGACTATGGCGCCAGGATTGCCATCCGTCATGCTGCGGCCCGCTAAGGGTACGCGCGCCGCCCCCAGTGCGATAGCGCTTGGCGGTGCGTTGCTGGCGGTTGGCAACGTGGCCAGCGCCGACGACTCGCTGTACGAATTCGATGACCGTTTGCTGATGGGCTCAACCCTGTCCACCGGTAACTTGCAGCGTTTCAATCGCGGCGACCAGGCCGACCCAGGGATCTACCTGGTGGATGTCTACGTGAACGATGCCTATGTGGAACGCGCCGAGCTGCAGTTCCATGCCGTGGCTGACAACACACAGCCGTGCCTGGACGAAACCTTCCTGCGCGAAAAGCTGCGTGCGCGGCCAACCGAAAGCGTGGGTACGGAAGCGACGGTGGACCAGGCCAGCGCTGCCCATTGCGTGGATCTGGCCCGGCGCCTGCCGGGCAGCGCCGCGACGCTGGACGTCGGCCGTCTGCGCCTGGATCTTTCGGTGCCGCAGGCGCTGTTGATCCGCACACCCCGCGACCATGTCAGCCGCGATATGTGGGACGCCGGCAGGACCATGGCGTTTGCCAACTATGACCTCAACGCCAGTCGCACGTCCGCAAACGGCATGACATCCAGCTATGCCGCCATGGCGGTGAATGCGGGCGCCAATATGGGCATGTGGCGGCTGCGCCACCAGTCGAACCTGAGCTACGCAAGCCGTCCGGGCTGGCAACGCAGTGACTGGAACAGCATCCGCACCTATGCACAGCGCTCTTTGCCACGTATTGCCAGCGACATGACCATCGGTAGCAGCTACACCGACGGCAATCTATTCGGAAACCTCAGCTACCGCGGCATTCGCATCGCCACCGACGAACGGATGGTTCCGGATTCCCAGCGCCGCTATGCGCCCGTTGTACGCGGCAGTGCGCACAGCAGATCGCGGGTGGTGATACGCCAGAATGGGCGCAAGCTCCGCGAGGAGGTGATATCACCGGGTCCATTCCTGATCGATGACATCAGTGGCGCGGCCTATGGCGGTGACCTGGACGTGGAGGTGATCGCCGACGATGGCAGCACCAGCCGTTTCAGCGTGCCGTTTTCAGCGGTACCGGAATCCATACGCCCCGGCTACTCCAAGTACAGCGCCACACTGGGGCAGGCAGGCAGCAACGGTCAGAAGCGTTTGCCGTTTGCTGAATTCACCTACCAGCGTGGCCTCAGCAACCGGCTGACGATCAATGCAGGCGCCCGTCTGGCCGAAGACTATGTGGGCGTGCTGGCAGGCGGCGTGGTGGCCACGCGGTACGGCGCGTTCGGGGGAACCTCGGTGTTCTCGCGCCTGCAGGAACGGGGGGCAGGCACGACAACCGGTTACCGCCTGGAACTGAACTACAGCAAGACGTTCCAGGTCACGGATACCACCGTGACACTGGCCGGCTACCGCTATTCGTCCAGCGGCTTTCGTGATTTTTCCGATGCACTTGGACGGCCGTGGGAACAGGAAACGCAGGATGATGCGTTCAAGCCAGTGGTCCGCGAACGCAACCAGCGCAATCAGTTCAACGTGGTGATGAACCAGCGACTGGGCAGGTCTGGTGCGCTGTACCTGACTGGCTCGGCAGCGGATTACTTCCATGGCGCCAAACGCGATGTGCAGTTCCAGTTCGGCTATTCCAATGCATGGCGGAAGTTGAGCTATAGCGTATCCCTGTCGCAGCAACGTAACTGCGCAGTGCAGTACTGGAACACGAACACGGCATCCGAATGCGTGCAGGGCCGTTCGTTGGGGCTTACCTTGTCCATGCCGCTGGGCGGGGCGCCCACGGCGCCTGTGCTCAGCACAATGGCGGCACGGGACCGGGGAATTGGCGGCTCCAGCTACCAGTCCGTGCTCAGCGGTACGCTGGGGGAACAACGCAGCACCCAGTACGCGGTGTCCGTTGGCCATGGCGGCAGCAGCAGCGGAGGCCAATGGAGTGGCAACCTGCAGACCCAGAGCGCTGTTGGCAGCATCAGCGCCGGCGCCTCGGGCGGCGGCGGTGCGCGTCAGATCACCGCTGGCGTGCGCGGCGCAGTGGTGCTGCACGGCAATGGTGTGACCGCTGGCCCCTACGTGGGCGACACGTTCGCCTTGGTGAAGGCCGACGGCGCGCATGGATCACGTGTCAGGGGAGGGCAGGGCGCCCGCATCAACCGCAACGGCTACGCGCTGGTGCCTTCGCTGTCGCCCTATCGGCTCAATCGCATCGGTCTGGACCCGCAGGACATGACCGCCGATGCAGAACTGCTGGAGACCGAACGCACGTTGGTGCCGTCAGCGGGAGCCGCATTGTGGGTGGCGTTCGAGACCATGAAAGGCACACCATTGATCCTGCGCGCCCGCCGCAGCAACGGCAAAGTGGTGCCACTGGGAGCGAGCGTCAACAACGAAGCTGGCGCTACGATCGGTATGGTGGGGCAGGCAGGTTTGATCTACGCACGTTCCCAAAGAACGGCCGGGCAGCTGTCCGTACGCTGGGCTGACGCGGCAGATGGCAGCTGCACGGTGTCCTATGACCTGGGGACGCAGCCTTATAGCGACGTTGCGACGCCCACCATTGTCGAGGCCATCTGCCAGGACCTCCCCGCTTTCCAGGTGCAAACGCCATGACACGCTATCTTCGCCTGCTGTCGTTCGTTCTTCTGGCCGTTGCCCCCGCTGCGTGGGCAACCTGTTACAAGGTGGTCAGTGTTGGCACCGCCACGACCACCTCACAGACAGCAATCCGGCCAGGGGAGGGCAGTGCTTCGTCCTGGGCTGGCGCCTGTGATACCTGCAATGGCTCGTTGGGGCTGCCCAGCGTAGTCAACGTCAGCGATCCGGCGTTCCAGCCCTATCCGACCCTGCTTGCCAGTGCAGTTGCGCCTGCCACGGTATACGGCGTCACCGGTGGCTACGACCCGGAACGCGTGTTCTTCCGCTGTGCGCCGGAAGACCCGGTGTACGAAATGTTTTCCACCAACGCGGACAACCTGTACAGCGGTTGGTACAACGGCGGCGATGCCGTGGGCAATTCGATCGGTCTGCAGGCCGCCTACCGGACAGCATGGCGGAACGTGCTGCTGCGTCTGACCCATATGGAAACCGGGCAGTATTTCACCGACGTATGGGCCGAACGCCTGCTGGAAGGCCTGGACGTGGACTCCCGCGGCTACCGGCTGGTCAAAGCCAAGAACCTGAGCGCGGTTCGATCAGAGTTGTTCAGCGCGCCCCTGGAATCGACCTACTACTACGCGGTTACGCCGTCGCGGCTCTATAGCTACACCCAGCCTGCGGCGTACATCGCAATCAAGGGTCCCGGGTTGGTGTATCCCGAGGTAGGGAAGTCGCACAATGCCAACTACGCGGGTTGGCACTACAACTGGCCCGGTGCGATAGGGCTCTATAACGGGGTGACACTCAAGCGTTATCCCACCTGTGCTGTGCTCAACGTGACCCCGCAGGTCACTTTCCCAAGGCTTTCCATCAGCGAGATCAATGCAGGCGGCAGCCACGAGGTGCCTTTCCAGGTGAGTTTCAAATGCCAGAGTGGGTTCACCAACAGCACTGCCAGCAACGGCACGGCGCTGGGTATCAAGGCTTCATCCGGTGCGGCCGCAGCGGCCAATGCATTGGGCCTGGCTAACGCGAGCGGCGGACTGTCCTATCTGGTATCTGATCGCTATAGCGAGGCCGGCATGGCCAAGGGGGTAGGGATACGCCTGTTACGCGATGGGCAGGTGATGAACCTGCTAGTGAATGAAAACTCTGCCGGCGGTGTCAACGCACAGGCCCAGGGTTGGTACCCGGTTGTTGGGGCTGCTACCCATACCGGTGGCAGCGTCGACGGCGTCACCGAATACGATGAAACCTTCACCGCGCGTATCGAAAAACTGTCTGAAGGCACCCAGCCGGAGGTCACGGCTGGCCGTGTGCAGGCAACCGCACAGATCATCATCAGGGTGCAGTGATGTCATTCCTGCGCCTGCTGGCCGCTTCGCTGCTGCTTGTCTGTGAGCCCGCGCTTGCCGGGGTGACGGCCGAGCGCACACGGGTGATCGTTCATCAGGGGCAGTGTGAGGTATCGCTGGTGCTGGCCAATCAGAACGACTACCCGGTGATGGTGCAGGCCTGGGTGGATGATGGCTCACCCGATGGCGGGCCCGACGAAGCAGATGCACCGATCATCCCGCTACCTGCAATGTTTCAACTGGCTGCCGGACAACGTCAAAGCCTGCGTCTGCTCTATGTGGGACCCGCGCCCAGCAATGATCGCGAGTCGCTCTATTGGTTGAACCTGCTGGAGATTCCACCGGATCGGCTGGCCGGCGAGGCGCCCGGTTCAACCCGTCTCACGATGACCATGCGAACGCAGATGAAAGTGTTCTATCGCCCGGCAGCACTCAAAACCGGCGTTGAAAAAGCAACTGCGAGACTCGCACTCCAACTCAAGCATGGGCAGTTGTTTGCAACCAACGCTTCGTCGTTCCATATCACGCTTGCAGGACTTGTCGTTTGTGGCGGAGAGGCCATGAAAGTGGAGGGCGATGGTTTGATACCACCGCTGGCGACCGCGCGGATCGCGGCTTCAATTCCGGCATGCCTGCGCGATGAAACCCTGGTTCAGTTCAATTGGATCGACGATGAAGGCAACATTCAAATTGGGCGCAGCAGGCTTGTTGAGGGATAGAAGCCTGTCAGGCGAAGCAAGTGCCAGTGTGATCGTTGACGCTTATTCGGCACAATTAAAGTGTTCAGTCACAAAATAAAGGGTCTACGCAACAAGCGCGGCCCCAATGGCGCAGAGGAAATGTCGTAGTGAAGCCTCTTTTGTCCGCCTGATCAGCCGGGAGCGCGGCTGCTTGAATTAATTACGTGATGAGTCACTTAATTAACAGGGCGACTTCGGAAGATCTCGCCATCCGCCTTCAATACGTTCAAAGCGCCGGCCCTGGATGCAGCGCTGGCCAGACCGCAAGGGCTCAACCGTCGGCCACCGATTCTGCGGTTCCGGAAGCACGTGCCTGCGGACTTCCTCAAGCACCTTTGCTTCCTCCAAGGCCGAACGCCTGATCTCAGCGTCAAAGCTTGCTTTCTGTTCGGGCGTCATTGTCATTGCGCGCTCCAACGCCGCAATTTGACGACGAGCGTTCCACTCGATGAGCCCCATGACGACAACAATGGCTACGACGGCCAGGATGATTGCGCGCGACCAGAACTGAAGAGAGTCATTGGTGGCGTGGGGACTTCCTTGGCTATGCCAGTCGTGCCGCCGCCGAGGCCGGAACTCCAGGTCACCTGGATCAAATCTGCCAAGCGTGGGTTCCTGTCGTTTTCGTTCCATGAAACTCCCCAGATTTCGTCCTGAGTGGATTGTAGCTGGGAGGTGGAGAGCCGAATCAGCAAGTACCAGGCAGCTTAGGGGTCGGGATTCCGGGATAAGATCTCGCGCTTGAATCATTAAATGGACTGCAAATTTAACAAAGAAAACAAACGCTTATGAATAGACTGAGCTTGGATGCTGCTCATTTCGCATTGCTGTATACGAGCAGCTTTGATAGTCCATTTTTTGACTTCTCAGCTATTAAGGTCCGCTCAAGGGCTAATTGAGACAGCCTGAATAGAGGGCGTGAGAATTACAGTGCTCCATCAAGAGTGGAGCTCGAAAAAAAGGGGGAGGAAGCGAGCGCCCCTTCCCGGGCAGTTCCAGAGCTATACTCGGCCCGCGAGACATACCGTGAGAATATTTTCGGATGACCGCGAGCTCTGGAGACTGCTTCCCGCTGCTGGATTGCTCCCTTGGTGCATCTGTGGTGCACCAAGGACGCCTATGGAAGGTAGTCCAAATCGATGCTTTCGATTCCGTCATCTTGCAATCGGTCGATGGGGAAGAACGCAGCCAGGCGCGAGTGGAAGAAGTCTATTCGCCGCTTCAGTCTTTTGGAGCTGTGCCGGCAGATCTACGTGACGATGAAGTGGCTTTGGCGCTGGCACGCTTCGAACATCTTTCACCTTTTATATATAAGCACTGCATAGCCAGCGACTTAGTCACCTTGGAGGCCGCTACGGGACTCAAGCGTGCAGCGATTTACCAGCTAATTCGACGCCTGCGGCAAGTACCACATCCTTTGGCCTTGGTGAGGAGGCGGCGCGGAGTCAAGCGCGGCAGTCAACTTTTGCCGAGTTCTACCGAGAAGATCATACGCCAGCAAATTGATTCCGCTAGTGCCGGTGGACTGGCGATCAAGGTCGATACGATAAAGCGTGAAATCGAGGTCGACTGCGTCGATGCGGGTTTGCGCCCGCCATGTAAAGAGACGATCCGCAATCGTATCGAGTTGCGTAACGCAGATCTTATGTTGCGGAAAAAACTGGGTACTCGGCGCGCGGCAGAGCGGGTGCGAGCCATGCCCGGCACAATTATCAGCGAAGCTCCACTAGCTGATGTTGAGATTGATCACTCCCCGTTGGACATGTTTTTGGTCAGCTCAGTTGATCGAAAATGTATCGGACGTGCGTATCTAACTGTAGTGTCAGATATGTATACCCGTTCAGTATTAGGATTTCATTTAGGGTTGGATGCTCCCAGCGCGTTGACCGTTGCGTTAGCGTTGCTGCACGCAGTCATGCCCAAAGAGACTTGGCTCAGTGAGCGCGGCTTGGGAAATCTGGAGTGGCCTATGTATGGAGTGATGCGTGGGCTTCAGGTCGACCACGCGTCAGAATTTCGCTCAGCGAAGTTTGCCCAGGCCTGTGAAAGGTGGGGCATCGCGCTTCGGCTTCGGACGAAGAAGGAAGATGGCGGAATAATTGAGCGACTCATCGGAACCTTGCAATCAGAGGCCTCGCAAGAACCCGGCGCCAGTGGAAATGATCCTAGGCGCCAACGTGGTGCAAGGCCGGCGGCTTCCTGTGCCCACATGACATTACAGGAAGCCGAGCGCTGGCTGGCACGAGAGATTTCCGGAAAGTATCACCTCGAACGACATAGCGGCATCGGGATGCCGCCCATTCAGAAGTGGAAGGCATGGCATTTGATGCCCGGCAAGGCGGCTTTGCCCCCAATGCTCAAGGATGCGGGCAGTTTTTTTATCTCATTTTTGCCTTTTGAGATGCGAATTATTAGCCCGAGCGGGATATCGCTATTTAGTGAAAACTATTTTTGTGATGAGCTAATATTTCATGTCAGACCCGCACTCAGGTACAGGGTTCATTATGATCCACGTCTGCTGGGACGAGTTTATGTGGCTCTAAACGACCGCTACATAGAGGTTCCGTACGCCAACCCCAGTCAACAGCGCCTGCCTAAATTCGAGCTCGAGCATCAACGTCGAGAACTGCGAGCAGCTCATCCAGATCAATTTGACCTTCAGCGTCGTGTGCAGCATACCAAGGAAAAGCGAGCTGATCGTGCAGCCTCCCAAAATGCTACACGAGCCGCTCGTCGTCAGGAACGCTTGTTGCAGTCAGCGAAATTGCATATGGCCGTGTCGGAATCTAATCCGGAGTTGGATGATTCCTCTACGCCAGCAGCAATAGACTACAGTGCGACACCTCAGGTTGGAGATCGGGGGCCAGTATGATGCCATCCCATCTTGACCCCCGTATGGGTAAGATCATCGAGGCGCCTGTTAGGGAGCGCATTAGTTATATCTTGGCTGATAGGTACTTGCCTTACCCGCGAGCAGAACGCGTGATTGAAGAAATTGATGCGTGTCTAGATCGCCCCTCTACTCATCGACCTAAATGCCTGCTGATATTTGGAGCGCCAGGAGTCGGAAAAACTATGATTCTCGATGAGGCGTGGCGACGTCAGCAGGCCAGCTGCAGCCCTCATCAGGTCAGTCGGCCTCTGGTCAAAATATCCTTAGGCGGAGTTTCGGATTTGCGCAGCCTTTTCGGCCGAATTTTACGTGAACTCGATTCCCCGTACTCAATCAAGGATCGGTTGGTGGCGCTATATGAACAGGCTTGCTTTTCCATCAAGGCGCGCGAGACGCAAGTTCTTATTATAGATGAACTTCATAATCTGCTCCTGCATGGATCCAAGATTCGTGAAGCCATGGCGGTGATTCGTGACTTGGCAAACCTACCGTTGAGTCTGGTATGCGCCGGCACAAATGCAGCGTGGGAGTGTATTGCCGCAGACCCTCAGCTTCAACATCGCTTTCGCTGTCATGCATTGAACACCTGGCTTGAAACCCATGAAACTCGCAATATTCTAGCGACTTTGGAATCTCGGCTTCCTCTGCGCAACCCGTCTGGCCTAGCAAATAGTGAGATGATGCCAATGCTGGTGCGGATGTCCCAAGGGCATCCACAAACCATGATCACGGCAATCCGGGAAGCTGGTCGGGATGCTTTGGAGCGTGGCGATGAGGCAATCAGAGCAGACGTACTCAAACAAGCTCTTCAACGTCTTCTGGAAGAAAAATATGAAGCCGTCATTCGAGACCAGTTTAAGCCGCTCAAGCCTTCGAAATCCTGACACATTCGAGACACTCTCTTCGTATTTGGCCGCGTGGTGCGGGGAGCGTGGGGTTTCGCGTATACGATTGATGGAACATATTGGCCGATCTTCCCCGACTGTGGCGGTTGCCTTGACGATGGATCCAGATTTTCCATCTCATCCTGATTGGGCCAAGGTTGTAGAAAAAATCACGCATATTCCCTCTCAAGATTTGCTTGAATTGGCTACACCACTGGGTCCGTGGCATCTGGCGCCGCCCTGTCGTCGCCACGCCTGCCTGGCTTGTCTCGGAGAAGCTGGCACACCCGCCAAGCAAGCCCGCTCGAAGTTGTGGACCTATGCCACCATCACTACCTGCTGGATGCACGACCTGCCTTTGGTGGAGGTGCCCGCAGTGGGATGGCAATGGATGGAACTATCTGCGGTTTCGCGAAAGAGCCATGGTGAACTAATGCTTAGACCTGAACGGCTAGTCCCACAAGTAACTCAAGTCTGGCACCGCTTAGGGGAAGAATTTCGTAACAGTTTGGCACTTGCTGAGATGCATGCTTGGGTCGCTCCAGGGGCAGCTCGTCTCCGAGAATTTTTGCACTATGAAGAGTTGGACGAGCAATTTGTATGGGAGGATCTCTTGGTGTTGTTGTGCAGTTCTTGGCAGAACTATCCCACCGCCAGTTTGGGTTTGCGAGGGATCCCGTCGCAAATAGGATTCAATATGGGGAGGCAGTATTTTGGGAGCACTGATTCGCGCGTATTGCTCAATCCCCCCACCCTCGATTTTTTTAAGTCCATCACTTCTACAGCAGAGCGGCGTGCCTGTGTGGCGGTGGCCACTTCAGAGATACGAAACTTTAAACGGCGTTTTAGATTTGATGACTATTATGGCTGGAGCAACGTTCTGCGCTACATGCCTGACCATGCATGGGGATGGCTGGTGGAGTGCAGCAAGATATGGCCAGCTCGCTGGCAGGGAAAGCTAGACGAATGGGATGACTTTCGAAAAAAATCCTCCCGGCTACACGCCAGTTCCAAGAATTTGCCTGACTAGCCCCCTCGCTCAGTTGCGCGTTATAGAGCGATGCGTTAGGCTAGGCTGACGGAAGCCGGCTAGCCAAGCCGCCGAGCTTGTTTTGCACCAGGCACTTCCGCGACTGGCGATGGAAGAAGCCTTATTCAGGATAGGCCTTGCACATGGCTAGCAACTTTTTATAGCTGATGATGAGGCTAATCGGAAAATTCTATGATCGATTGGGTGCTATTTTAAGAAAGTAAAATAAATATGATGGTTTCTGAAAATGAAGACGGCCGAAGCAGCGCAAGCGGCGATCGCCAAAAACAACCTTCGCTGCGATGGCACCTCGCTTTGTAATAGCTACTTTGCCCAATAACTTAAAGGCAAAACAATAGGGCAGTGGCTAGCTGAAAGTCCGCCCCCTTCGGAGGGGCGACGTCCCCCCGCTTTTGAGTAGCAGGCCGATTTGGAGTCCAATCCCCAACGAGACGGAGATTGGACGTGAAGAAGCGCTTTTCCGAAGAGCAGGTCATGGGCTCTACCCGCGTTTCTTCGAACGACTGGACTAAGCATCTAGAGTATTCCTGAAGATCAGCTAATATCCTCATCATGTCTCCGCCACAGTGCAGTATCCGGGATCTCGGTTTCAGCCTGTTTCAGGAGATAGTGTCGAAGCTCTTCGGAGACTGCCTGATCTTCCAACTTCATATGGATCGCAGTCCGACTGAATGTGGCGTTGAAGAGCTTCATGCGCTGTTGATCGACGCTGGTCTGCAGCGGCTGTCTCGGTACCACGAGTAGAACCACGTCACAATCCATGGCAGCGGCTGCGCGGCGCAATGTGTCAATCTTCACCGTGCCGGCGCGCTCGCTGTTCTCCAGCTTGAGCACCGAACTGGGTTGGACCCCAAGTCGTCGTGCGAGCTCCGTTCGCGACATCCCTAAGGCATCGCGGGTAGCAGCGATCCAGCCGCCACGCGGTACCGGACGAAGCCTGGGGAGTATCTGACGCAGCCAATCGCCGGTTTGATCAAGCTTTGATCTGGCTAGTCGGCGCATCTGTGAAGTCGGATTGGGAGCCATGGAGTATTCCTTTCAAGGAACAGAAGACTATCTCAATTGTTCCTTATGAGGATCTTTTACATGTCCAACTTCTGCCGCACACGGCAGTGCTAGCCACTATTCGATCGTCTTGTGAAAGGCATGTTCAGCCGATCATGCTGTATCTGCTTGCCACTGGAATGGAAATCGTTGGGTTAGTCGATTAGGGGGCGTTATCGGGGGTAGGGTGGTACCGCTTCCGACCGAAGCAGACATCCCACTGGGTGGTTAGTCAGGGATCCGCGCGATCACCTTGATCTCGAAATCGAACCCCGCGAGCCAGTTGACGCCAACTGCCGTTCCGTTTGGACAGGGCGCGGTCGGGAAGACTTCGCTTTTGATCTTTATTATCGTATGGAAACTGATGCTCGGGATCGGTGTGGAAGGACGTCAGGTCGACGATGTCGTCCAGCCCGCACCCGCCGGCTTTCAGGATGGCCTTGAGATTGGCGAACGCCAATCGCACCTGCGCTTCAAAGTCTGGTTCGGGCGAGCCGTCGCTGCGACTACCGACCTGGCCGGATACGAACAGCAGGTCTCCTGAGCGAATCGCTACGGAATAGGCGTGTGCGGCATAGATGTCATGCCGAACGGAGGCGAAAACGGCGTTTCGGGGGGGGGGGGGCTGGGGGTGGCCCCGTCGGGGGGGGGGTTATGGGGGCCTGGGCAAAGCCAAAGGCAGCGTTGCGGTGGCCTGGCCCGGGTCACGGCGGTCCAT
>PJUF01000543.1_pt1 | contig 26061 bp, 20 predicted proteins | sample 1512191 | NCBI WGS metagenome assembly PJUF01 (sample SAMN08177673, study PRJNA422409) | Feces metagenome, whole genome shotgun sequencing project. | isolation source: Chicken feces (3) enriched on wood chips | host: Gallus gallus | place: USA: Madison | collected 2015-01-15 | reverse complement strand
GTCGGACCTGCGGCCGCGATCTGGGGCGCCGCCGCCATTGTAAGGCCGGCGGCTATCGCCAGAAGCGCACGGCGTTTTGCCTGCATCAGCTTGGTCATGACGTCCTCATCACCCTTGATTTCCAGGTGACGATACTCGGCCGCTGTTAACGTCAGGCGATCAGACAGACTTAGCGGGCGCTTAAGTCCTATCGTAAACGGCCGATAACCTTATCGAGGCGAAGAGACCCGCAGATGTCACAAGGGCGGCGCGCTCCTACGAACGCGCCGCCCTTGATCATGAGGCGACGTCCGATCCGGCGGTCAGGCCTTGGCGCTCGCGCGCTCCTTGGCCAGTTCGCGATTCAGCCACAGGGCCAGAAGGGTGCAGATCGCGCCCGACAGCAGATAGGCGCCGCCCGCCACCAGGCCGAACCGGCCCGACAGGGCCAGGGCCGCCAGCGGGGCGAAGCCCGCGCCGAACAGCCAGGCCAGGTCCGAGGTCAGGGCCGAGGCGGTATAGCGGTTGGCCAGGCTGAAGCTGGAGGCGATGGCGCCCGAGGCCTGGCCAAACGACAGGCCCAGCAGGATGAAGCCCAGGATCATATAGGTCAGTTCGCCCGCTGGGCCGCCGTCCAGAAGCTGGGGCGCGAAACCCGAGAAGGCGGCGATGCCCGCAGCCGTGACCGCCAGCAGGGCGCGGCGGCCGTAGCGATCGGCCAGCCAGCCCGAGGCCAGGATGGCGAGCAGGCCGAAGACGGCGCCGATCAGCTCGATCATCAGGAAGCGGCTGGGCGCCTCGTCGGTGTAGAGAAAGACCCACGACAGCGGGAACACCGTCACCATGTGGAACATGGCGAAGCTGGCCAGGGGGGCGAAGGCGCCGATGATGATGTCGCCGCCTTCCTCGCGCACGGCCTTGGTCACGGGCGCGGGGTGCAGCTCCAGAGTCTCGAAGGCCGCCTGGAAGGTCGGCGTCACCACGATGCGCAGGCGCGCGAACAGGGCCACGACGTTGATGGCGAAGGCCACGAAGAAGGGATAGCGCCAGCCCCAGTCCATGAAGTCGGCCGCCGACAGCTTGCTGAGGAAATAGGCGAACAGGGCGCTGGCGACCATCAGGCCGATCGGGGCGCCCAGCTGCGGGACCATGGCGTACCAGCCGCGCCGCTTCTCGGGCGCGCTGACCGACAGCAGGGAGGCCATGCCGTCCCAGGCGCCGCCCAGGGCCACGCCCTGACCGATCCGCAGGGCGATCAGCACGGCCGCCGACCAGTGGCCGACCTGCTCATGTCCCGGCAGGAAGCCCAGGCAGACGGTCGACAGGCCCAGCAGGAACAGGGCGATGGTCAGCTTGGTCCCGCGCCCGAAGCGCCGGTCGATGGCGATGAACAGGGCCGTGCCGAACGGCCGGGCGATGAAGGCCACGGCGAAGACGGCGAAGGACAGCAGTGTCCCGACCAGCGGTCCCGCATAGGGAAACACCAGCTGTGGAAACACCACGACCGAGGCGATGGCGTAGACGAAGAAGTCGAAGAACTCCGACGTCCGGCCGATGATGACGCCGATGGCGATTTCGCCCGCGTCGATTTTGCCGTCTCGCGCGTTGATCCGGCTGGCGTCCCGCTCGAGGGGCTCTGAAGAAGGCGCGCCGCTGGCTGCGTTCATGACCGATGAGGCTCCAGGAACCGGGGCGCACGCGCGCCCGCGACAATAGAATGTTGGAACGGCCCCTTTGCTCCCGATGGTCGACGCAAGGGATAGGGCAGATTGTCCAATGTCGCCTGTTCGGGGGCGGGGTTACGGGGCCTGCACGATGACCGCGACCTCGCCTCGAACCTCGACTGGAGCCGCCGTGCGCCGACTGCGCCCCCTGTTGCTGTTGCCTCTTCTGGCCTTGCTGCCCGGCTGCGAGGCCGTGGTGCTGTCGCCTGCCGGCGACATCGCCGCCCAGCAGCGCGACCTGCTGGTCATGTCCGTCATATTGATGCTGATCATCATCATTCCGGTGATGATCCTGACTGTCTTCTTCGCCTGGAAATACCGGGAATCGAACAAGGAGGCCCGTTACGAACCGGACTGGGACCACTCGACCCATCTGGAGCTCGTGATCTGGGCCGCGCCGTTGCTGATCATCATCTGCCTGGGCGCCATCACCTGGGCCGGGACGCACCTGCTGGACCCCTATCGTCCGCTGGACCGCGTGGCGGCGGGACAGGCCGTGGCCGAGGATCACCGCCCGTTGCAGGTCGAGGTGGTGGCCATGGACTGGAAGTGGCTGTTCATCTACCCCGAATACGGCATCGCCACGGTGAATGAGCTGGCTGCGCCGGTCGACCGGCCGATCCGCTTCCACATCACCTCGACCGGGGTGATGAACTCCTTCTACATCCCCGCCCTGGCCGGCCAGATCTACGCCATGCCGGGCATGGAGACGAAGCTGCACGCCGTCATCAACCGTCCGGGCGAATACGTCGGCTTCTCGGCCAACTATTCCGGCGACGGCTTCTCGAACATGCGCTTCGCCTTCCACGGTCTGGACGAGGCTGGCTTCGACCAATGGGTCGCGGGCGTGCGCGCTGCCGGCCAGGGGCTGGACCGCGAAACCTATCTGGAGCTGGAAAAGCCCAGCGAGAAGGTGCCCGTCATCCACTACGCCTCGGTCGACGATCGCCTGTTCAACGCCGTGGTCAACATGTGCGTCGAGCCGGGCAAGATGTGCATGGGCGAGATGATGGACATCGACCGCAAGGGCGGCCTGGGCCTGACGGCGGTCAAGAACACCCTGCCGCTGGTCTATGACAAATACGCCCGTCGCGGCGACGCCGTCTTCGGCGCGGGCGAGTCCTATGTGCTGACGATCTGCACTCCGCTGGAGGCCGAGGCCGCCGCCGTCGAGGCCGCCCGTCGCCGTCAGGCCTTCGGCGAGGACGTCGCCCGCGACACGCCTTTGAACCGCGTCATGGGACAGGGGCTGGAGCGCCCCGGCCGCGCCGGTTCTTCGTCCGGCGAGCGGTTCGCCTCCCTTTTCACCGCGCCTTCCACGGCGTCCGCGCCCGCCGCGTCGCAATCCTGAGCGCCTGAACGATCATGACCGTCGAACATTCCACATCGCCGCTTCTGGGTCGGTTGAACTGGGAGTCGCTTCCGTTCCACGAGCCCATCCTGGTCGCCACCTTCGCCGTCGTCGTCATCGGCGGTCTGGGGGTGCTGGGCCTGATCACCCGCTACAAGCTGTGGGGCTATCTCTGGAAGGAGTGGTTCACCACCGTGGACCACAAGAAGATCGGGATCATGTACATGATCCTGGGCCTGATCATGTTCCTGCGCGGCTTCGCCGATGCGGTGATGATGCGTCTGCAGCAGGCGATGGCCTTCGGCGGGTCCGAGGGCTACCTCAACGCCCACCACTATGACCAAATCTTCACCGCCCACGGCGTGATCATGATCTTCTTCGTGGCCATGCCCCTGATCACCGGCCTGATGAACTATCTGGTGCCGCTGCAGATCGGGGCGCGGGACGTCTCCTTCCCCTTCCTGAACAATTTCAGCTTCTGGATGACGACGATGGGGGCCGTTCTGGTCATGGCCTCCCTGTTCATCGGCGAGTTCGCGCGCACGGGGTGGCTGGCCTATCCGCCGCTGTCGGGCATCGGCTACAGTCCCGGCGTCGGCGTCGACTATTACATCTGGGCGCTGCAGATCGCGGGGGTAGGGACCACCCTGTCCGGCATCAACCTGATCGCCACCATCGTGAAGATGCGCGCGCCGGGCATGGGCCTGATGAAGATGCCGGTCTTCACCTGGACCTCGCTGTGCGCCAACATCCTGATCGTGGCGTCCTTCCCGATCCTGACGGCGACGCTGGTCCTGCTATCGGCGGACCGCTACATCGGCACCAACTTCTTCACGAACGACTTCGGCGGCAACCCGATGATGTACGTGAACCTGATCTGGATCTGGGGCCACCCCGAGGTCTACATCCTGATCCTGCCGCTGTTCGGCGTGTTTTCCGAAGTCACCTCGACCTTCTCGGGCAAGAAGCTCTTCGGCTACACTTCGATGGTCTATGCGACGGTGGTCATCACCATCCTGTCCTACCTGGTGTGGCTGCATCACTTCTTCACCATGGGCTCGGGCGCGTCGGTGAACTCCTTCTTCGGGATCACGACGATGATCATCTCGATCCCGACAGGGGCCAAGCTGTTCAACTGGCTGTTCACCATGTACCGCGGCCGCATCCGGTTCGAGCTGCCGATGATGTGGACGGTCGCCTTCATGCTGACCTTCGTGATCGGCGGGATGACGGGCGTCATGCTGGCGGTGCCGCCGGCGGACTTCGTGCTGCACAACTCCCTGTTCCTGATCGCCCACTTCCACAACGTCATCATCGGCGGGGTGCTGTTCGGCCTGTTCGCCGCCATCAACTTCTGGTGGCCCAAGGCCTTCGGCTTCCGGCTGGAGAAGAAGTGGGGGCTGGTCAGCTTCTGGTGCTGGGTGGTCGGCTTCTGGATGGCCTTCATGCCGCTGTACGTCCTGGGCTTCATGGGCGTGACGCGGCGGATGCGGGTCTTCGACGACCCGGCCTATCAGATCTGGTTCGTCATCGCGGGCGTCGGCGTGGCCGTCATCGCCGTCGGCATCCTGGCCATGCTGATCCAGTTCGCCGTCAGCATCATCCATCGCGACAAGCTGCGCGACGAGACCGGCGACCCCTGGCTGGGCCGCACGCTGGAGTGGGCCACCTCGTCGCCGCCGCCGGACTACAACTTCGCCAAGACGCCGATCATCCACGACAGCGACGCCTGGTGGGACATGAAGACGCGCGGCTATGAGCGTCCGACGCAAGGCTTCAAACCGATCCACATGCCCGCTAATACCGGGGCCGGCTTCATCCTGTCGGCGCTGTCGCTGATCGTCGGCTTCGCCCTGATCTGGTACATCTGGTGGCTGGCGGCGGCGGGCTTCGCCGCCCTGATCGCCTACGCCATCTTCCACACCTTCAACTACAAGCGCGACTACTACATCCCGGCCGAGACGGTTCAGGCGACCGAGGATGCGCGCACCAAGGCCCTGGCGGCCGCAGCAGCGACGCAGGGGTGATCCGATGAGCCACGCACCAACCCTCAACTCCGACTACGTCGACGAGGCCGGGCGGCCGATCTTCCACCCGGTCGAGGAGCCGCATCACCCGGAAGGCCACAGCACCATGCTGGGCTTCTGGATGTATCTGATGAGCGACTGCCTCATCTTTGCGATCCTGTTCGCCGTCTACGCCGTGCTGGGCGGCAACTATGCGGCCGGTCCGGCGCCCAAGGATCTGTTCGACCTGCCGCTGGTGGCGCTGAACACCTCCATGCTGCTGTTCTCGTCGATCACCTACGGCTTCGCCATGCTGGCGATGTACCGCAACAAGGTCGCGCAGACGCAGGTCTGGCTGGCGGTCACCGGTCTGTTCGGCCTGTGCTTCCTGGGGATCGAGCTCTATGAGTTCGCCCACATGATCCACCTGGGCGCCACGCCCCAGCGCAGCGGCTTCCTGTCGGCCTTCTTCATCCTGGTGGGCACGCACGGCCTGCACGTCACCTTCGGCTGCATCTGGCTGGTCACCTTGATGGTGCAGCTGGCGCAGAAGGGCCTGATCCAGGCCAACCGGCGCCGCCTCATGTGCCTGAGCCTGTTCTGGCACTTCCTCGACGTCATCTGGATCGGCGTCTTCACCTTCGTCTATCTGTTCGGGATGCTGCGATGAGCGCCGAAGCCCACAACGAGCACGCCGTGACTCACGACGATCACCACGGCGATCATCATGCCGATGGGCATGATCACGGCGCCTACAGAAGCTATCTGATCGGCTTCGCCCTGTCGGTCGTGCTGACCGCCATTCCCTTCTGGCTGGTCATGGCCGGGGTGCTGGCGCCGCAGCTGACGGGCCTGATCATCACCGCCTTCGCCGTGGTGCAGATCGTGGTGCACATGATCTTCTTCCTGCACATGAACCACCGGTCCGAGGGCGGGTGGAACATGCTGGCGCTGATCTTCACCCTGGTGATCGTGGTCATCGCCGTCGCCGGTTCGGTCTGGGTCATGTATCACCTGAACACCAATATGATGCCCGTCCACGACATGCAGGGGATGGGCTGAGCCCTTTTGCACGCGGAGACGCCGCTTGACGTCATCGTCGGCCCCTGAACCCGCCGCTCGTCCGGCGTCACGCCGTCGGTTGATTGCGGGACTGGCGGCCTTGGCCATTCTGATCGCGGGCTTTTCGGCGTTGGGCGTCTGGCAGGTCCAGCGCCTGGCGTGGAAGCAGGACCTGATCCGTCAGATCGACACCCGCATCCATGCCGACCCCGTCCCGGCGCCGGGGCCTGCAGGCTTCGACGCCGTGACGCGCGAGGCGGACCAGTACCGCCGCGTCACGGCCAGCGGGCAGTTCCTACATGACCGCGAGGCGCGGGTGAAGGCGGTGACGGACCTGGGGCCGGGCTTCTGGGTCGTCACGCCGCTGGAGGATGCACGGGGCTTCACCGTCCTGATCAACCGGGGCTTCGTCCCCGCCGAGCGCGCCTCGCCTGAGACGCGCGCCGAAGGCCAGGTTGAGGGGCCGGTCTCCGTCACCGGCCTGTTGCGGATCAGTGAACCGAAGGGCGGCTTCCTACGCGACAATGATCCAGTCGGCGACCGCTGGTTCTCGCGCGATGTGGCGGTGATCGCGCAGGCCAAGCGGCTGGAGGGAGCCGTCGCGCCCTACTTCATCGATGCGGACGCGACGCCCAATCCCGGCGGCTGGCCGCGCGGCGGTCTGACGGTGGTGCGGTTCGCCAATAGCCATCTGGTCTACGCCCTGACCTGGTTCGGTCTGGCCCTGATGTCGGCGGGCGGCGCCGTCCTGTGGCTGCGCGACGAGCGGCGGCGCAGGAGGGGAGGGCGATAGTGCAGACCCAGACTCTCAGCCGCTTCGCCCGCACGGTTCTGGGCATGGACGCCAACGCCGAGACGCCGGTGTCGCCGGGTGCGGCCGGACGGCGCAACATGCTGCTGTTGATCCAGTTGAGGTGGCTGGCGGTGATCGGCCAGGTGGCGACCATCGTCATCGTCCATTGGGGACTGGGGATCAGCCTGCCGTTGGGGCCGCTGCTGCTGGCGCCGACGGCTCTGGCGGTGATGAACCTGGTCAGCGCGCCCGTCACCCTTCGGCGCAAGGTGGTCACCGACCCCGAGATCCTGCTGGCCCTGTGCGTCGATGTGGCGGCGCTAAGCTGGCTGCTCTACTTCAGCGGCGGGGCGACCAATCCGTTCGCGGCCCTGTATCTGATGCAGGTGGTGTTGGCGGCGGTGCTGCTGCGGCCGGTCTACGCCTGGGGCTTCGTGCTGGCGACCGGCGCCTGCCTGGCCTTTCTGGCGATCTGGCGTCAGCCGCTGGACCTGCCCGCAGGGGCCGATGCGCGGCTGGGCCTGATCCAGCAAGGCGCCCTGATCAACTTCATCCTGATCGCCGTGCTGCTGGTGGCCTTCGTCACCCGCACCAGCCAGAACGTGCGCGCCCGCGACGCCTATCTGGCCGAGGCGCGGCAGCAGGCGGCGGAACAGGACCACATCGTGCGCATGGGGCTGCTGGCTTCGGGCGCGGCGCATGAGCTCGGCACGCCCCTGGCCTCGCTTTCGGTCATTCTCAGCGACTGGCGGCGGATGCCCGCGCTGAACCGCGACGAGGATCTGGCGCATGACATCGAGCAGATGCAGGCCGAGGTCGAGCGCTGCAAATCCATCGTCACCAACATTCTGATGTCGGCGGGCGAGGCGCGCGGCGAGGCGCCGACCGTCACCACCCTGAAGGCCTTCCTGCAGGAGATCATCGCCGAATGGTCCGACAAGGCGGGCGACGCCCTGGGCGTGACCCTGGACGGCCCGGCGCCCGGCAACCCGCGCATCATCGCCGATCCGGCCCTGAAGCAGGTGTTCAGCGCGCTTCTGGACAACGCCCATGAGGCCGGGGCGCGAAATCTGGAGGTGCGGGCCGCCGCCGACGCGGGCGGTCTGTTCATCGCCTTCGAGGATGACGGCCCCGGCTTCCCTGCGGCCATTCTGGAGAAGCTGGGCCAGCCCTATCAATCGACCAAGGCGCGCGCCGGCGCGGGATTGGGGCTGTTCCTGCTGGTGAACGTGGTGCGCAAGCTGGGCGGCACGGTCGTGGCCGCGAACCGACCGAGGGGGCAGGGCGGCGCTGCGGGCGCCGTGGTGCGTCTGACCTTGCCGATCGACGCCCTGGCCCCGAGATAAGGGGTCTGGAAAGAGGGAATGAGATGACCGACGAGCCCCGCCAGCTTCTGATCGTCGAGGATGACGAGTCCTTCTCCCGCACCCTGCGCCGGTCGTTCGAGCGGCGCGGATATCAGGTCGTGTCCGCCCACAGCCACGACCAGATGGTCGAACTGCTGAAGACGCATCATCCCGACTACGCCGTGGTGGACCTGAAGCTGGGAACGGCGTCGGGCCTGACCTGCGTGCAGACGCTGCACGCCTTCGACCCCGACCTGGTGATCGTGGTGCTGACCGGCTTCGCCAGCATCGCCACGGCGGTCGAGGCCATCAAGCTGGGCGCGCGCCACTACCTCGCCAAACCGGCGGGCACGGACGACATCGAGGCGGCCTTCGGTCGCGAGGCGGGCGATCCCGATGCGCCCCTGACCGCACGCCCGACCTCGATCAAGACGCTGGAGTGGGAGCGCATCCACGAGGTGCTGGCCGAGACCGACTTCAATATCTCCGAGACGGCGCGCCGCCTGGGGATGCACCGCCGCACCCTGGCGCGGAAGCTGGAGAAGCGGCAGGTGAGTTGACTCTTCGGTTTCCGCTCATCCCCGCCTCCGCGGGGATGAGCGGAAGAGAGATGCCTCACTCTTCCGTCTTCAACGCCCCCAGCACCGCCTGCGTATCCTGCCCCAGCCTCGGCGGCGGCGCGTCGTATCGCACGGGCGTTTTCGACAGGCGGATGGGCGAGGCCACGGTGCGGACCGGGCCGTTCAGATCGGGCCGCGTCTGTTCGACCATCAGGCCGCGATGGACGGCCTGAGGCTCCTCGAACACCTGATCGATGGTGTTGACCGGGCCGCAGGGCACGCCCGCGGCCTCCAGAGCCTGCATCAGCCCCTGCATGGTGAAGCCCGCCGTCTTCGCGGCGATCCGCGGCCCCAGCGCCTCGCGATTGGCGACCCGCAGGGCGTTGGTGGCGAAGCGATCCTCAGCCTCCAGCTCCAGTGCGCCGCACAGAGCGCGGAACTGGCCGTCGTTGCCCACGGCGATGATCACCCTCCCGTCCGAACAGGCGAAGGGCTGATAGGGGGCCAGATTGGGGTGGGCGTTGCCCATCCGCGTCGGCGTGGTCCCTGAGACGAACCAGTTTGTCGCCTGATTGGCCAACATGGCGGCCTGAACGTCGAACAGGGCGATGTCGACATGCTGGCCTTCGCCGCTCGCCCGTGCGTGCCACAGCGCCGCTAGAATGGCATTGGAGGCGTAAAGGCCGGTGAACAGGTCCACGACCGCCACCCCGACCTTCATCGGCTCGGCGCCCGGCGCGCCGTCGGGCTGGCCTGTGATCGACATCAGCCCGCCCATGGCCTGGATCATGTAGTCGTAGCCGGCCCGGTGCGCGTCTGGCCCATCCTGGCCGAAGCCGGTGATGGAGCAATAGACCAGCTTCGGATTGACCGCCGCCAGCGAGGCGTAGTCGAGGCCGTACTTCTTCAGCCCGCCGGTCTTGAAGTTCTCGACCACCACGTCGCAGGTCGCAGCCAGGCGACGCACGGCCTCGGCGCCTTCAGGGCTGGCGATGTCCAGCTCGACCGACTTCTTGCCTCGGTTGGCGCACAGGAAATAGGCGGCGTCGCCGGGCGCGCCGTCGGCCGTCGTGGTGAAGGGCGGGCCCCAATGGCGGGTGTCGTCGCCGGCGCCCGGCCGTTCGATCTTGATGACTTCGGCCCCCAGGTCCGCCAGAGTCTGCGTCGCCCACGGCCCGGCCAGAACCCGCGATAGGTCCAGCACGCGCACCCCGTGAAGCGGGCCATAAGAGGAAGGGGCGGGGGGAATCGAGGCGGCGTCAGACATGTCCGCCTTCTAGCAGAAACCGGGCGCAGCCGGATGGCCTCGCGCCGAGGCGCGACGATCATTCAACGTATGAAAAGAAGGAGACGATGGTGGGTGATCACAGGTTCGAACTGTGGACCCGCTGATTAAGAGAACCCGGTCCGGACGTCATTACACGCCGCCTTTCCAGCGTTACCGGGAGTTGATCAAGGGCGGCTATGGGCTGTTTCGGGCGTCGATGGTCGACAAAGTCACACGTTCGCGATCGGCTATGATGTTCCCCTTGCGTTCACGTTGGCGCGGGCGTTTCGCGCGGCCCGACGAAAATGCGATTGTGTTCGGGATAAACTTGGACCCCCGGCGCGGCGCCGCTCACAGCCCACATCTGCCTGGACACGGTGCCATTCTGACGCTCCAGCATAAGCGCGATCTCTTCGGCGAAAGCACCGGCTTCAGCGTCGCCTACAGGCCAAGCAACCTCTACTTCTCGCGTCCGATCTAACTTACCGATGGGAATTTGCAGTCCCTCCCGAACCGCAGGGTCCTGGAGCGAGCGCTGAGGCGGCGCCATATGCACGGTGTGAGCTGTAATCCCCCCCGATTGGTTTCTGGAGCTTACAATGTGAGGAGCGGCGCTGCCGCCTCCGCCGGGAGATTTGATGACGAAAGCCGAGAGCGTGACTCCTACCCCTAGAACGATGCCGGCTAAGCCAGTCCAGAAAATGGGCCCCTCAAGCGCGGGGAAAAGCTTTGGCGCCAACGGGGTAACGAGACCCGCGCCGATAGTGACGATGACAGCCCCGAGGGCGATAACAGCGATCTTCATATGATGATGATTAGGCAACTACAGCTTCAATGCGCAAGACGAAACCTAGCGTCGACGCAGCCGGGCCTGCTCCCGTCATCAACGTCGTCCCGAAAGCTTCGACCGCAGGTCAGATGCCAAGCTCACGGGCAAGTCGCTCCGACGTGCCGGGCGACCAACCGTCCTAGCTGATCCGCGACCTTGCGGCGCGCAAGGATAAATAAAGAACGCTGATTGCCAAGGCTGGACTGCGGATGCGGCTCCATACATGGTCTGGCCCACGGCTCGTGGGGAGATGAAATGAACCGAAGCGTCATCGGGGCAGTGCTATGGCTGGCCTTTTCCTCAGGCTCATCCGCCCAAGAGGATCATCGCGATCAGCAAAGCATACAGGCTGCCGATAAAGCCGGCGCCCAACAAGCCGCGCCACCATCGCGGCCGGTCGCCGAGCATCCCCAGATCTTGCGAGATGCTAGGGGTCAGCAGCCCTGTTACCCCCCCTACGAGGACCGCTCCAACCCACTTTGCGCCGAGTGGAAGGCCGCCGACGCCGCGACGACAGCAGCGGTCGGAAGCAGTATCGCCGCTTTGTTCAGTGTGGCCAGTATTGCCGCCCTGCTGGTGACCATCGCTCAAGGGCGGCGCGCTCTGAGGAACGCAACCGAGGCCAACAGAACGGCAGAAAAAGCGCTTCGCCAAGCTGAGATTTCTACTGAGCGGCAGCTTCGCGCTTATGTCGCCGCCACAAAGATCGAGGTCGCTGGCTTCTGCGCTGGTCGGCGCCCGCGCTTCACTGTCACACCCGAAAATGTTGGGGCCACTCCCGCGAAACGGCTTAAGGTTGTTGCCGCTGTATTGCACGCCGAAGACCCAGAGCGTCACCATTTGAGTTTCAGGGGTCACAATCTGTTCACCCCAATCGACTTGGGTACGAAGCAGCCCGTATTTGTAAGTATAGACTTTCCTTTTACTCCAACAGCAGAAGAACTTGCCAGTTTCCGGAGCGGTTCGGCCGGGTGCTTCGTATTCTTCGGTTACATAACGTACCGGGACGTGTTCGGACGTCAGAGGCGAACCATTTTTAGGAACTACCTCTCCGGCGACATGCTCTCGGCAAACGGCGCTAGCTCCCTCCGGGCATGTCGGAAGGGCAATCGCTCCACCTAACGCTACTGCTCCAAGAAGCATGCTGTCCCCGTATGCCACCCAATCACTCGCCCCAGCTGGTCAACGACCTCGGCTCGGCTCTTCGCCAGCCGGATGATCGCCGCACGCCAGGCGGGAGGAATGGCGGCCTCGCCCTCGGCAGGCAGACCGGCAGGCGCAATAGGACACCGCAGCAACTCCGCCGGCGGCGCCTCCTTCACCGTCCGCACCACCACCAGCGGTTCAGCCGGCGGGGGTTCAGCAGCCCGGTGCGCGCAGGCCGCCAAGATCGTTGACAGCGCAAGCCCAGCCAGCGCCCACCCTGTTGTCGTTCTGAACAGCCGCATCGGCCGCCTCCATCCTGGCCAGCGTCTCGGCCGTACGTTTCGACATGGCGGCCGCCAGGGCGGCGTCCGCAGCTTCCTTGCCCATGCGTTCGTCCAGGGCGGCGATCAGATCCGCCGCCGTCGCCGTGGTCAGATCCTTCTCGACCTTGGCCATGCGGCGAACCTCGATCAGGCAGGCCGCGCCCCAGGCGCGCTTCTTCGCCTCATGCGGGCGAAAGGCTGTGCCCGCCGCCTCGCAGGTCTGGTCGCCCCAGCGAATCAGCTCGTCGCGATCCGCCTGGGCCTGCGTCCACAGCACATAGAAGACCGCCGCCACCCCGCCGACGATCAGCAGGATGGCGAACTTGCGCCCCTCCCAGGCCAGACGCAGCAGGGCGGCGATCATGTCTTGATCCCCGGCGAATAGACCGTCCGGCCGTTCACCTTCCGCGCCGTCAGCTTCTGGCCGCGCTTGCCGGGGCCGAAGCCCACATGCACCCACTCGCCGAACTCTTCGATCAGCTGATCGAAGCCGGTCAGATGCTTGGCCAGATGCGCCGCCACCTGGGCGGGCGTGCCGAACCGGGGGCAGATGAAGTCCACCGCGTGGCCCGTCATATGCGCCGACGACTTCGACCCGCCCACAGCCGCATTCACCGCCGGGCTGCGATAGCCCGACAGCACGATGATCGGATGATCGCCCAGCAGAGCGCGCACCTTCTCCATGCGATCGGCCGTCAGGATCAGGGTGTCGATGACCAGCGGCGGCGGAACATTGCTGATCCCCCGACGCGCAGCGGTCGCCGAGACGGTCAGCTCGGCCAGTGAGAAATGGTCGGACAGGCGCATCAGCCTCGCTCCTCTTCACGATGCTCGCCGCACCAATCCGGCGCGGCGGTTTGAGGCAGGGACTGGCTTCCGTCTTCGTGCAGGGTCGGCGGATAGCGTTTGCACGTCCCGAGGTCTGCGAAGTCAGGAAGCCAGTGTCTGCAGGTCGCGCACCGGGGCATCAGCCGTTCCCTCCGGGTCGTTTCAGCCAGGTCCGCGCCGCTTCAGGCAGGACGGCGAACACGCCCTCGATCATCAGCAGCACGGATTTCTCGATCACGGGCGCGGCCTTGATGGCCAGGAAGCCGCCCCAGAAGGCGATGCCGCTGGCCACGGCCACGTGCAGGTTGATCAGCACCGCCAACGCCCAGGCCGTATATCCGGCCATCATCGTGCCCAGCAGGGCGCGGAACAGGCGCTGGGGCCACGTCAGCCCCTTTTCCCAAAGGGCGACGAAGCCCGAGCCGATCAGGGAGTGCAGGAACAGACTGCCGCGCAGGTGATCCCAAAGCTCGATCAGGGCGGGTTTCCACTGCATCACGCCGCCGCCTCGATCCGGGCGAGGGCGCGCCGCACCCAGGCCGCCTCCATCGCCAGCGCCTCGTCGTATCGCACGCCGTAACGGTCGCCGGCGGTTCGGGCTGGGACGACTTCCGTGCGGACGATCTGGCCGCTTTCCTCGTCCTCATCCTCAAGGACGACGGCCTCGGTCGCCTGCCACTCGTCATAGCAGAGCAGGCCGATTTCAAAGGCGTCCAGGCCGCGCGCGGCGAAGGCGTCGCGGATGCGCTGGGCGATCAGGCCGACGTGCCATCTCGCGGCCGGTCCCTTCTCCACGACGGCGTCCTTCCATTTGAAGCGTCGCCATTGCACATCGCCCCAGGCGTCCAGCCAGACGTCGGGGATTTCGCCGATGTCCTGTTTCTCGCGCTCGTCCGACGTATTGATCGAGCCCGCCGCCGCGAAAAGCTGGGTGAACCGGAACGACGAAGCGCCCAGAGCCGCCACATTGTCGGCCTCGGGTCGAAACTCGGTCGCCGTCCAGGCGTAACGAGCCGCTCCGGCGACCGACATGGACCATCTGTTGCCCGCCTCGCTGGCCTCCAGCAGGTGAATGAACTGCGCCACGGCGTTGTTCGCCGGCGTCGCATGAACGAACCCGGCGATCATTCCGGCCGTGGCCGGCGTCCCCATCGCCTGGACGACGTTGCCCTCGCGAGCCTGCTGGAAGCGGTGCCCGGCGTTGAAGCTGACGCCGGGATCTCCGAGGTAGTCTCGGAAGCGGCCCGAGAGGGAGCCCAGGCGTTCGCCGGTCGCATGACACCAGATAGGATTGGCGCCCGCCCCATGGCTCGGCGCGCCGGAAGTGTCGAGAACGGTTCCGAGGATCGACGTGCGGCTGCCCGGATGGGTGATCTCGATGGCGTTGGATCGCGGGGTGTCCGCCAGGCGTACGAGATAGGTGCCCTCGACATGGCCCGAGACGCTGACGTAGTTGCCCGAGCTCTCACGCTCTATGATGACGGCCCGGGCGTCGGCGCCTGACCCGAACGCGTTGATGCCGGCGTAGTGGCCGTTGACGGCTCCCGCCAGCCTCAGGGCGTAACTCTGGGCGTTGCCGGCGGGGCGGCCGTCCGCATGGACCACGGCTCCGACCAGTACGTTGCCGCGCCCCCAGGCGTCGTCATAGCCGTAGCCGACCTTGGCGCCGACCAGACCCGTCAGGAGATTATAGGCCGCGCCGTTGCCGGTGCCCGCGCTCTCTCCGCCGTTGGCGTAACCGCTCTCGGCGTTCACCGCCGTCAGGGCGTGCATATTGGTGAAGCGGGCGTTGAACTTCAGCTCATGCCCGAAGCCGATGCCTGTCGTACCGATGGTGTCTTCCGTCAGGACGTGGCCGACGAAGCCGTAATCCGTGCTGTCGAAGATCCAGCCGATCGTGTCTGGCGAAGCCAGATTGCCCCGGATATAGCTGTCGAACAGTCGCGGCCGTTGCGGTCGCCCGGCGCCGTCGTTGAACACCAGGACGCCGGTCCCCCCGCCTGAACCGCCGAAGTTGCCGAAGTCCAGCACCTTGACGTTCCGAACCGTCAGGTCATCGCCGGTCGCGCGGATCACATGACCGGCCCGCGCGCCCTCGCTCGCTCGGTTGTCCAGCCTCAGGTCGGCCAGGGTGACGCCCGGCGCATCGACGCGCAGAACAGGTCCGGCGCCGGTGACCCGATCCAGGGACACGCCCTGGACCAAGAGCCCTGCCGGAACCATCAGGGCGCCGCCGGCGGCGCCGTAGCGATACCGCCGGCCGACCAGGGGCGCGGCGCGCGCCGAGGCTGCTTCCATGGCCACGGCGATGGCGGCGCTGTCGTCGCCGCCGTCGGCCAGAGCGCCGCCCATCTCCGGCGCCACGGTCGCATCGGCCAGGCCCCACCATTGGCCATCGGCCGACTGGAAATCTCCATCGGCGTCGGACCCTGTCGAGATCCGACGATAAAGGGCTGCGCCGCCGTCCCCGGCTGAGGCGAAGCCCGTCGTCCGCACCGCGTCGAACTCCGCGCCGATGACCATCATCTTGGCTTGCGCGCGGGTGCCGATCAGATCTGACGTTCCGCCCGGATCGCCCTTGAACTCGCTCCGGTCGAACATGACCAGGTCGCCGTCCGTATTGGACCCCAGCACGCTGGTTCGCCCCACGCGCGCCTGGCGGCGAGGCAGGCCATAGCCTTCCTCGCCGGGGGCGACCGTCACCGCCCGATCCAGATCGTCCCTGTCTTCCTGGGCGATGCGCATGGCGTGGTCCAGGCTTCGCTCGGTGGCGCGCGGTTTGTGGCCTTCCGCGTCAGGCAGGGCCAATCCCTGACGGCGCAGGGTCCGACGCCGGATGATGAGGCGGTGCTCGCTGGTCCAGCCGCCGCTCGGCAGGACCCGGGCGAAAAGCGTCACCTCGCCGCCGTTCTGGCGCGGATCCGTCGCGGCCAGCGTATAATCGATACCCTCGATCAACGCGCCGGCGGCGACGCCCCCGGTCTCAAGCGACACCTGCACGTCGGCAGGGTCGGCATAGGTGAAGCCCGTCGGCCACGGCCCCAGGGCCGTCCCGGTCGGCAGGATGACATTGATGCTGGGCGAGGGCGCGATCGTCATGACGCCACTCTGGCGCCGCCCATCGGGGGGGCGGACGGATCAGGCCCCGTCGAAATCCGTCGGCCGCACCAGCCAGCCCGCGCCCGTGTCCCGCTCCACCCGCTTCTCATAGCGGGCGACCGATCCGGGGTTGGTCGCCTCCTGCAGGCGGTAGAAGATCAGATAGTCCATCGCCGCGCGCGCGTAGAACAGGTTCAGGAACGGCGTATTGGCCTTGACCCCGTTGATGACGTCGCTGGGCAGGTCTTCCAGCTGGCCCGGATCCCCGCTGACCGCCTTGCGCACGATCGTGGTCAGCCGCTCCATTTCGCTGACCGCTGGGCCGCCCAGCGAACCGACGGAAAAGCCCATGCCGTTGCGGTTCGCCTCGCCGAACAGCCAGTCGCCATAGATGCCCAGGCCGCCGCCCTGCAGCAGGGAAGCCATGAACAGCTCGCCCCCCACGAACTCGCCGTCTTCGTCGAACAGGGGACGCGGCTCGCGGCCCTTGGCGATCTGCTTGGCCTGCAGCGCCAGATAGCCCAGCGCCGTCGACGCCAGGATGACGTGGGCCAGCAGGGCGACGGGGGTCTGTCCCGCATAGCCGCGCGCCGCCGGCGTGATGTGGCGGCCCAGGATCGCCGCGCTGAAGCTCCAGAACTGGGTGAAGGCGCGCACGCTCTCGCCCCAGACGGTGCCGGGCTTGGTGCCGCGCGTCATCGCCACCCGCTCGCGCGCCCGCGCCTCGGTCATGGCGTCGTCCAGAACCCCCCCGACCATCGCCTGAACGCGGATCCGCAGGTCCTCGCGCACCCGACGCGCGGCCTCGGCCGTGGCGTCCTTGCCCTTGAGGCCCGCGTGGGCGAGCAAGGCCTTGTCGCTGATCCCGTCCAGCGCCTCGAACGTGAAATAGCGGCGGCTTTCCGGCTCGCTGACATCATGGAGCGTCGCTTCGGATTGTCTCAGGCCGCGCGGGCGGTCTGTCGCCCGCTCGGGCTCGACCAGCCCCTTGCGGATCAGCTCCCAGTCCTTGGCCGCGATGCCGTATCGCTCTAGCGTCTCGCGCGTCCCGGGGTTCAGCGCGCCCCAGCCGTTGGCCGCCTCCGCGCCCAGGTGGGCGGAATACATCTCCGCCACGCCTCGACGCAGCCCGTCCTGCCAGAACTCGAACAGGTTGACCTTGTAGAACAGCTGCTGCGCCTGGGCGGTCCAGCCCAGTGGCCCGTCGGCCGCGTGAAAGCGCCCTGTCAGGTGCGCCGCCGCCGAGCGCGCGCCGACGTCCAGCAGATCCGCCGCCGCCTTGCCTTCCGCGCCCTGCATCCGGCCCACGCCGCGCAGGGCGCCGTTGTAGCCGTCCAGCCAGGTGGCGCCCGCCCGCTTCATCGCCGTGGCCGCCAGGCTGGTGTCCGAAATGCTCGACAGCACCATGCCCCCCAGCTTGGCCAGGCTCTGTTGCAGGCGGATCGACCGGCCGATGATGGCCAGGCGCAGATTGTCCGGCTGGCTGCCCGCGCCGGTCAGCTCGTCGAACTCCGCCCGCCGCTGCGCCGCCAGCAGCTTGTTCGCCGCCGCCACGTCGCCGCGCGCCCGCGCCTGGGCGTGCAGCTGGCCGACCTTGTTCTGGAACATGGCCTCGGGCGCCGGGCCCCAGCGGTTCATCAGCGCCGTATTCCGGCCCGCCCGCTCCAGCTCGCCCATGGCGTTCGACAGCAGCGAGCCCCGACCATAGCGCAGGGCGTAGTCGTGGGCCGCGTCGGGATCCCTGAAATGCAGCACCCGGCTCTTGGACACGCTGCGCGCCTTGGACGCGGGCGGGCGGAAATCGCCGATGTCGTCGGCCCCGCCCAGCACCTCGCTCTTGCCCGACACGATGTCGAACCAGGCGCGATACAGGAAGACCTCGCGCACGTCGGCGGCGTCGTCGATGGCGCCGCTGGCCTGCAGGTCGCGGGCGCTGTCGGCCCAACCCTCGTCCAGGTCGCGCGCCTCGATCCCGGCGAAGGTGTCGTCCGCCAGTTTTGGCCGGATGAAGTCCCGCCATTCGCGGAAGGCCCGGCGGCTGGCTTTCAGGCTGGCGCCCCTCATGTCGCCCAACGCCGCGACGCCGCCCGCCTCGAACTCGCGCCAGAAGCCGCCCGACACGCGCAGCCGGTCATGGCTCTGACGCCCGGCGTAGCCTTCCAGCCGCCCGATCCAGGCCCCGGCGTCGTTCTGCATCAGCCGCCCCTTCTCCGACAGGGCGTTCAGGATCTCGGCCACCTTCAGCGCGTCGCCGTCTCCGGTCGGCTCGACCGCCGCGCCGTTCAGCCTTGCGCGTTCCCGGCGAATGGCCCGCTCGAACTCCACGTCCACCGTGAAGCCTGACAGCCTTCCCATCACGCCCGCCTCGCGCAGCTCACGCTCGGCCTCGCCCCACAGGGCCACGGTGCGCGCCCGCGCCTCGGCGTCGACGCTGAAGCTGGCGCCCAGGCCCTGACGCTCCGAGCCGACGTTGAACGCCTTGAGCCGGTCCGCCTCGTCGCCGACGGCCGGCCCCATGCCGTCCACCAGGGCGTCGAACCGTTGGCTGGCGCGCTTGGCCGCCACGCGCAGGCGCCGCTCGGTCAGCACACCCAACAGCTGCTCGCGCGTCAGCTCGGCCGCCGCCTCGCTCAGCGCCTCCCGGTCGAACCCCTCGCCCTTGCGCTTGGCCCGCATCAGCAGGCGGTTGAGGATGTCGTCGATTTCCTCGTCGCTGAAGGCGTCGCCCGTCGCCATGCGGACGGGGGAATGGCAGGCGCGGGTCATGTCGGCTCGCTTGTCGGGTCAGGAGGGCGATCGGCGGGGCGGTCAGGCAGCAGGCGGAAATCGGCGGCGATCAGCACGCCGCAGTCGCATTCCAGCCCGGGCTCTTCCTTCAGGCGCCAGACGCCGTCGCGGTCTTCACGGAAGTCCAGCTCGCGCACCAGCATGTGCGTCACGTCGCAGGCGGGACAGTCGAACTGAACCTGGTCGGGAAACACCGCCACGGCGGCCAGCACGGGGGAGGGGATCTTGATCTTCATGGGGTCACACCGAACGGCGTTCATGCGCCAAATTCGGTCGCAAGGCAGAAGGCGGCCGCCCGCACCGCCTCGGCCACTGTGGACGGATCGTCCCGCCCTGTGGATGGTTCAATCTCCACGCCCGCCTGGCGCGCCAGCGCGTCCGTGTCGGCCATGAGGGCCTTGAGCTCGGGGTCGGCGGCTATAATCTGCGCAAGCCGCTGCTGCGGCGTCAGTCGCCCAGCGTCTGAGCCAGCGCCCCTAGCGCCTTCGCCGCCTTCAGGCTGCTGTCCTGCTCCTGCTCGTCCGTCGCGCTCTGCGCCAGCCGGTCGAAGGTCGAGGCCAGCAGTTTCAACCGCGCCGCCCTCGCGGGTTGACCAGAGGGGTTCGGAGCCCCCGGCGTAGGCGAGGCCGCGCGATCCGTCTCCTTCGGCCCCGGCGTATCGGGCGATGAGGGCAGCGAGGAATTCTCGGCCATCGGAAACGTCTCCAAACAGGTCGGGGCCGTCCGGCGTCGCCGCCGCGCCCCGCGCATAATCCTTCAGCGCCTCGGCGATCCTATCGCTCCCGCGCGGTTTCGTCAGGGCCTCGTCGCGGAACATCAGCCGCACCATGGCCTCGGTCTCGGGGCTGATCGCCTCGCCGCCGAACAGCTCGATCTGGCCCAGCCGCGTTTCCAGCAGCTCGGCCACGCCCAGGCGTGACGCCCGCGCCTCGCGGATCAGGGCGACCGCCCCGGTCAGGTTCGGCGTCAGATCCATCGCCCGGGGCGCGTCGGCGCGCATCCGCGCCCAGGCCGGGGCGGCCTCGGCCAGCGCCCGGCCGATGCCGCGCACCAGGTCGTCCGCGTTCTCGAACAGGGCCGCCGTCAACAGGTCGTTGCCGTAGGCGGCCTGCGCCAGCGCCGCCTGCACCCGGTTCCGGCCCGCCTGGCTGATCGCGCCGCGCGCGTCGGTCAGGGCGTTGGCCTCGCCCGGCGCCACCCGCTGGATGAAGCCGCGCAGGAAGGGGCGCTCAGCGGCGGCGAAGGGATCGTCCCCCTGCAGCAGGCCCATCGTCTCGCGGTCCAGTCGGCGCGCGTCGCTGCGCGCCTGTTCCACGGGCGAGAAGGCCTCCGTCGGGGCCTCGTTCATGGCCCGCGCCATTTCCGCCCGCTGGGCGCCGGTCATCGGCGCGGTGCGCATCCGCACCAGCACCGGCCGGTCCATGCCTTCGGCGTCGAACCCCTGCCGTTCCAGCGCCTGGCGATAGCGGGTCCAGGCCTCCGTGCCGGTGTTGGCGCTGCGGCGCAGGGCGATGGCGCGGCCGTTGCCGCTCTCCACCACCCCGTCGGGGCTGACGACGGGCGCGCCGCCCGACGCCGCCCGGTCGCGCATCAGCAGATCGGGGTTCAGATCGCGTTCCAGGGCGTAGTTGGCCGCCTGCGATCCCGCCCGGCTGCGGTCGCGCGGCTGCAGCGCCTGCGGGTAGTCCGCGTCCGGCGTCAGGTCGTCGCTGTGGCTGGTCCTCAGGTCGTCCAGCTCGACCAGGGCGAAGCGCACCGGCACCTCGCCGCCCGCCCGGGTGATGGCCGTATCCGTCTCCAGCCAGCGCCCCCGGATGCTCGGAACGGCCGAGGCCTCGTCCAGCGCGTCCAGCCCGCTGCGGGCCAGAACGGCGCCCAGGTCCACGGGCGCGTCGTCGGCGATCTTCTCCACCGCCTCGGCGAAGGCGCCGACCCGCTCGTGCTCGGTCAGCCCGTCCAGCACGCGCGGCGGGCGGCGCGGCGTGAGCTGTTCCAGCGAAGCCCCCGCCGCGCCGAACTTGCGGCGCCACAGGCCCGCGAACTCCCCGGCCGTCATGTCGGCCCGCCCGCCGTTCAGTTCGATCGCGCGCAGCGGGTTCTTCACCCCCGCCGCCCGTAGGGCCTGAACCGCCGAACGGTTCGGGTCGCGCAGCAGCTCGGCCGCACCCCCGCCGCCCTGCTGATGCGCCAGATACAGTTCCGCCCCGTCCGGTGCCCGTCCCAGAACCCGGCTCAGGGTGCGGTGATTGTTGGCGGCCAGCCGCAGGGCGGCGTCTGTGGCTTGTTCAGGATCGAAGCGGTTGCGCAGGCCGTAGTCGCCGGCCGTGCCGTCCACGAACTGAAACAGACCCCCAGCGCTCGACCGGGGATTGCGCGCGGCCGGGTCCAGGCCGCTTTCCAGCTGAGCGATGCGCACCATGTCGTCGGGATCGATCCCCGCCGCCTCGGCCTTTCGGGCGATCATGTCGGCGATGGCCCCTGCCGGTCGCGGGGGACCGGCGAGAGAGGGCCGGGTCAACGCCCCGGTCGCGCCGCCGACCGTGGCCCCGAGCCCGGCGCCTAGCACCACGTTCAAAGCCGCATCGCCGAGGGTATAGTTCTCGCCTGTGCTGCGCCGCGCGCCGAAGTTGATGGCCTCAGCCGCCGCGCCGCCTGTGACCCCGTCGATCATGCCCACGGCCGCCCCGCGCGCGACATTGCCCAGCCGGGTCGCGGCCGTGGTCGCGCCTGCCGCCCGCACCGCTGCCGCCCCGCCGCCGATGAACCAAGTGGGCAGCATGATCGGGTCGGTGGCCGCCCCCGTCAGGCTGGCGCCCAGGGTTTCAGCCAGGCTGAGGTCCGCCCGCGCCGCCGCCTCCTCGCGATAGCGGCGCTCGACCGCCTGACGGTGCATCTCTGCCGCGCGGTGGGCGTTCACGGGGGCGTTGAATGTCAGGTAGCCGTCGACGCCAAAGGTCTCGTTGGCCGCATCGGCGCTCAGTTCGTTGGCGAGCTGCGGGCCGAAGACTATGGCGCGCTGTTCGTCAAAGGCGCGCCGCCGGTCGCTTTCCAGAAAGCCGAGGACGCGGTCCGTGACCTGGCTTTCTTCGAACACCAGCGAGCGCCCCAGGCCGCGAGACACCGGCCCTTGCTCGATCAACTGCGTCAGCTCGTCGTCGCTGGCGGTGCGCGTGTTCTGACGGAAGGGATCGCTCATGGCCCCAATCTCGCCCCGCCCGTTGGGGGGGCGGACGGATCAGCGGCCGCCCGAGACGACGCGCCCCTCGCGCTGCATCTGGTCGAAGGTGCGCACGACGTCCTGCCCGGCGCCGTCCTTCACCCGCACGGGCCGCCCCTGGGCGTCCGGCATCACCAGTTCCACCCCGCTGCCGTCCGCCAGATTGCGCCAGAAGGCGCGATCCGCCACCTGATCGGCATAGAGCCGCTGGGCCTGTTCGGGCGTGTACCGCGTCGAAGGCGGGGCGTAACCGTCGCGGCCGCTGCGGCGGACCAGGCTTTCGACCTCGCGCCGGGCGGACAGGATCACGCGCGCTGCGTTCAAGCCCTGATCGCGAGGGATCGCCCATGTGCCCTGAAAATCGAAACCGTCCACCATCGGCGCCGTCGCCGTGCGCACGGCGTCGCGGACGCTGTCCCCGCGCTTGACCATGCCATAGGCGGTCCGGCGCGCCGCCTCCGACGCCCCGGCGGCGCCGTCGCGCGACCCCAGGGCCTGGACGTAGGGCGTTAGAGCCGCCTGGATCTCGGCGTCGAGGCGTTCACGCTGGGCCTTCTCCGGGACCAGCTCCGTCAGCTTCTCGCCCCGGTCGCGCGCGTAAAGGGACAATCGGCGCGGGCTCTGGGCGTAGAAGGCCAGGGCGCCCAGATCGCCGTCGCCCATCCCGGCCAGCTTCAGCTCCCGCAGGATCTGCGGGCGATAGCCGTCACCGAACAGCGCGGCCCGCCCGGCCAGCGCGGCCAGTTGCGCCTCGCCGGTGCCTTCGGCGTCCAGCTCCTTGACCCAGGACTCGGCCGTGGCCGCATCGAGCAGCCGGCGCTGCTGCAGCGGCACGCCCGCCTCGGCCTGCGCCGTCCATGTCGCCCTCGCATAGGCCTGGGCGGTCTCGGATGTCGGCTCCAGCAGGAACGCCCTCTGCCGATCCTTCACCGTCTCCGCCGCCCGGTCGCCTGGCCCCACCGGCGTGGCCGCCCAGCGGGCCGGATCCGCGCGCAGCTGCCGGTCCTGCCGGATCATCTCCAGCCCCAGCTCCAGCGTCCGGGCGCCCACGGCGTCGGCCGCCCCCTCGGTCAGCCGCTCGATCTCCGCTTCGGCCTGCGTCGTCGTCATCGTCCGCAGCCGCGCCATCAACGGCCGCACGTTCTGCGCCGCCTGCTGGTCGATGCGGATGGCGGACGCCAGGGTGTCGCCGCCGACCAGCCGCGCCCGCGCGATCAGGCCGGCGTCCGGCGCATCGCCCTTCAGGATGTTGCGCAGATCCGCCTGCACGGCGGCTTCCAGATCCGCCTGTTCCTGGGCGTCGACGACGACGCCGTTGGCCTTGGCCGACTTCACCGTTTCGCTCAGGCGCGTCACCACGCCCGGATCCAGCCCGTCATGACGGCCGGATTTCAGTTCCTCCTCCACCGCGTCGAACTCGCCGGCGTTGATGCGCGCGGTCAGCGCCTGCGCCTGCGCCGCCTGGAAGGTCTCCGTGCGAAGCGCTGCGCGCAGATGCGCCGGGGCGGCCTCAAGGATCGGCTGCACCTCGGCGTCGAAACGCCCCATCACTGACGGATCGCGCTGGGCGCGGTTGATCAGGGCCGACAGTCCGTCCTTCACCGTGCGCAGGGTGTCGGCGTCGCGTCGCTGGTCCTCCACCGCCAGGGCGCGCGCCTGCAGATTGGCCTCCTGCGACAGCAGCATGGGCCGCAACCGCTCCTGGATCGGCTCGGGCAGGCCCTCCAGCATGGTCTCCGCCTCGGTCCGCCACGCCGTCAGCAACCCCTCGGCGTAGCCCGGCGCTACGCCGTCCCAGCCCTGCCGCAACTCATCTTCCTTGACGTCGAACGCCGCCTGGACCGCCATCAGCGACTTCAGCGCGGTGGCTTGGTTCGCCGCGTCCCGATCCGCCGCCGCCCTCTGGCCGCGCGCCTGCGCCTCGACCGCAACCGCGCGGGCGCCGGTGTCTGCGCGCAAGGCCCGGACCTGGCGCCCGACGGCCATCTTGACGCCGTCCGAAAGATCTTCGCGCTCCATCAGCGCCCTGAAGTTCTCGTCGAAGCTGGCCAGTTCGCCCTCGGCGAAGCCTGGCGCGCGACCGTCATACAGTTGCGCCCGTTCGCCGGCGCCCAGGGCGTAGGTCTGGCGCGCCTCTTCGACCGTCCGGGCCGCTTCTTCCTCGTCCGCCTGGCGGCGCAACGTGTCTGCACGCTCCACCTGCCGCGCCGCGCCTTGCAGCGCCCGATCCAGCGACGTGAAGTCCAGGGCGGCGGGTGCGCTCGCGACGCCGTTGGGGGCCTGCATGTCCAGGGCCTGGGGAAGTCTCGCCATGCTCAGCCTCCCATCCGGCGACGCTGGGCCTGGGCGCCCATCTCGCCCAACACCGTCGATCCGGCCTCAAGGAACCCGCTGAACATATCCAGGCTCGCCTGACGTTTCGCCGCTGTCGCGTCGTTCAGCAGAGCGGTCGAACGGGTCAATCCGTCGCGCACGGTCTGCCGGGCGCGATACATGCCCTGCCGCGCCAGATCGTCGATCACCGCCAGCGCCGACCCCTGCAGCCCGCCCGCACCGGACGCCGCCGCCAGGGTCGCCGCCCGCGCGCCCACCCGGTCGCTGTCTTCCAGCGCCAGCGACGCGGCGATCCCCGCCTCGCGCCGCTCGTTCCGCGCCTGGTTCTGAAGGGCGCGGGCGCGCGCCTTCCCGGCGTTGCGCCGGCTGATCCCGCTGAAGATGGAGCCGACCGCGCTGAGACCTGCCGAAAGAAAGCTCATCGAAACACCCCTGCGTAAAGCACATAGTCCTGGCCGTCCGGCCCCCAGCCGCGCATCACGCCTTCGCGCGACAGGCCCAGCGCGGCGGCGTAATCATGGGCCGCCCAGCCGACGCCCGCGATCGGCGACGCCCTGACGGCGATCTCGACCCGCCGCGCCCGCGTCTCGGCGATCATCAGACGGAAGGCCCGGCGCACCATCGACCAGCTGCGCGGGTTCAGGTCCGCCGCATACAGCCAGCCGCTCCATCGACCGTGGCCCAGCGGCTCGATCCCGCCGCATGCCAGCGGTCGGTCCCAGCGGCGCGACCCCTCTGTCAGGGTCCAGCACAGTCCGGACGGTCGACCGGGCCCCAGTAGGGGATCGCCCGCCGCCGCCTGTTCCGCCGCGAAATCCGCCCGGGGCGAGATCCGCGCCGGATCGCTGGGCGAGAACCGCCGCAGGGTCAGGCCGCATCGGACGCTCAGCCCGCCTTCAGTCCGCATCGGCCAGCCCCCGAACCGCATGGACCACCATGTCCCAGCCGTGATCCGTCTCGACGAACAGCCGCTTTTCGTACTCCGCCCCGCCGGGCAGGGCCGTGGCCCATGTGGCGCGCCGCACGACGGGCCCGCCGACGTCGCCCGGCGCCCGGTTCAGCAGCCGGTCCGTCGCCGCATCGCCTTCCGCGCCCGTCGTCCCGACATAGGCGACGGCTGCATCCACCACCAACTGGGCGCGCGTATATCGGACCTTGCGCCCCGTCGTGGTGCCCGGTCCGGCCAGGTCCGGAGGCAAGCCCTCCCATCGGCTGCGATATGGCAGGCCGACATAGGCGCGCGGCGCCGTCGTCTCTTCGGGCAGGCTGACGGCGCCGTCGCTGCTTACGGCGCGGTCGCGATATTCGCCCCATCCGCTCCCGGGCTGCGGGGTCGCACCCGTCTCGGTCGCCGCCATCACCGTCACGCTCTCGCCGCTCAGATGATCCAGCCCGCTGAAACCGCGCTGC
>PJUF01000531.1_pt1 | contig 26382 bp, 23 predicted proteins | sample 1512191 | NCBI WGS metagenome assembly PJUF01 (sample SAMN08177673, study PRJNA422409) | Feces metagenome, whole genome shotgun sequencing project. | isolation source: Chicken feces (3) enriched on wood chips | host: Gallus gallus | place: USA: Madison | collected 2015-01-15 | reverse complement strand
GCGAGATCGATTCGATCGTCGCCACCGAGCGCTGGGGCGTGCTGCGCATCGCGCTGGTCGCGGCGACGGTGACGATCCTGCTCTCGCTGCTGCTGGCGGGCACCATTGCCGGGCCGCTGCGGCGGCTGTCGGAGGCGGCCGAGAAGGTGCAGACATCGATCTCCTCGCGCGCCGAGATCCCCGACTTCACCTACAGGACCGACGAGGTCGGGCATCTGAGCCGCGCGCTGCGCTCGATGACCTCGGCGCTCTACAACCGCATCGAGGCGATCGAGCGGTTCGCCGCCGACGTCGCGCATGAGCTCAAGAACCCGCTGACGTCGCTGCGCTCGGCGGTGGAGACGCTGCCGCGGGCCAAGCGCGCCGAGGACCGCGAGCGGCTCAACGCCATCATCCAGCACGATGTGCGCCGGCTCGACCGGCTGATCTCGGACATCTCCAATGCCAGCCGGCTCGACGCCGAGCTGGCGCGCGAGAGCGCCGAGCCGGTGGATCTCGAAAAGCTGGCCGAGGCCATGGTCGGCATCCAGCGCGACCTGGCGGCGTCGCGCGAGGTGGACGTCGTGCTCGCGCCGCGCGAGGGCCGCCATGCGGCCACGGCGCTCGGCCATGACAGCCGGCTGGCACAGGTGCTGAGCAATCTCGTCGACAACGCCGTGAGCTTTTCGCCGCCGGGCGGCACGGTGACGGTGGCGATCCGTACCGAAGAGGAGCGCATCGCGATCACCGTCACCGACGAGGGACCGGGGATACGCGGCGACGTGACGCGCATCTTCCAGCGCTTCTACACCGACCGGCCGGATGGCGAGCATTTCGGCGATCATTCGGGGCTCGGGCTGGCCATCTCGCGGCAGATCATCGAGGCGCATCGCGGCACGATCGGCGCGGCCAACCGCACCGACAGGTCGGGCGCGATGTTCACCGTGACGCTGCCGCGCGCCGCGCTCGAGCGGGGGCCGCGGCCAAGGAAGTAATGGGACGGACCAACATCCACGCCACCGGACTGGTGCTCGGCGAGACCGGGCTCATCCTGCGCGGGCCGAGCGGGGCCGGCAAGTCGCTGCTGGCGCTCGCGCTCATCGACGAGTTCGGCGGCAAGATCGTCTCCGACGACCGCATCGAGATCGAGGCGACGGACGACGGGCTCGTCATGCACGCGCCCAAGGCCATCGAGGGGCTGGTCGAGCTGCGCGGGCGCGGCATCGTCAGCCGCCCGTTCGTGGCGCGGGCGCGGCTGCATCTCGTCGTCGATCTCGTCGAGCGGCTGGAGCGCATGGTGGAGGAGGATGCGCTCGCGACGACGCTCGACGGGATCGTCGTCGCCCGCTGCCCGGTGCCGCGCGCCGGGGTGGTGGACAGCCGCCACCAGCTGCTGCTGATCCGCGAGGCGCTGCGGGCTTTGGGGCCGGCGCCGGCACGCGGCAAAAAAACCCCTTGAAACCCCCCGTCCATATGGCGAGACTCGGGCTCGCGCCGCAGGGGTCCGGGGCCGTCAGGGGATTGTCATGATCGGTCTTGTGCTGGTGACGCATAGTGCGCTCGCCGTCGAGTTCAAATCCGCCCTCGAACACATCGTGGGCCCGCAGGAGCAGGTGGAGACCATCTGCATCGGCCCCGACGACGATGTCGAGGCGCGCCGCGAGGACATCATCGCGGCGGTGGGCCGGGCCGACAGCGGCAAGGGCGTCGTCATCCTCACCGACATGTTCGGCGGCACGCCCTCCAATCTCGCCATCTCGGTGATGAAGACCGTGGGCGCCGAGGTCATCGCCGGCATGAACCTGCCGATGCTGGTGAAGCTCGCCCGGGTGCGCGGCGAGCTCGAACTCAAGCCGGCGGTGACGCTGGCCGCCGAGGCCGGGCGCAAATACATCAACGTTGCCAGCGAGTCGCTTGGCGCCTGAGGCGCCGGCGCATAAGATGCGGGCCATGACTGCAGCGGCGAATGCCGGCCGGGCGCTGGCGCAGCAGATGACCATCGTCAACCGCAAGGGGCTCCACGCGCGGGCCTCGGCGCGCTTCGTGCGCATCGCCGAGTGCTTCGACGCCGAGGTGACGGTGACGCGCGAGGGTACGACCGTCAACGGCGACTCCATCATGGGCCTGATGATGCTGGGCGCCGGGCCGGGCTCGACTATCCTCGTGCAGGCCATGGGCCGGCAGGCCCGCGAGGCGCTCGATGCCATCACCACCCTGGTCGAGAGCGGCTTCGACGAGGACAGCGAGGGCGCCGCGGCGACGTAGGCCGCGACATTCCCGAGGCTCCAACGCGGCCCCCGGCCCCGCGCCACAACACATAAAGCTTTCTTTATGTCCGGTTGCCGTAGGGCGGCGGGGCCTTTATAAGGCGCCCAGACAGCGCTTCCGGAGACCCCGCTCATGGCCGATTACGCCATCAAGGACATTTCGCTCGCCGCCTATGGCCGCACCGAGATCGGCATGGCCGAGATCGAGATGCCGGGGCTGATGGCGATCCGCGAGGAATATGCCGGCAGCCAGCCGCTCAAGGGCGCGCGCATCGCCGGCTCGCTGCACATGACGATCCAGACGGCGGTCCTGATCGAGACGCTGGTGGCGCTCGGCGCCGAGGTGCGCTGGGTCAGCTGCAACATCTTTTCGACCCAGGACCATGCGGCCGCGGCCATCGCCGCGGCGGGCATCCCCGTCTTCGCCCACAAGGGCGAGACGCTCGAGGAGTACTGGGCCTTCACCGACAGGATGATGGACTGGCCGGGCGGGCTGACGCCCAACATGATCCTCGACGATGGCGGCGACGCCACCATGCTGGTGCTGACCGGCGCCAGGGCCGAGACCGAGCCGGCGCTGCTCGACAGGCCCGGCAACGAGGAAGAGGAAATCTTCTTTGCCACCATCAGGGCGCGCCTCGCCAGGGACCCAAATTTCTATTCGAAGATCCGCGCCAATATCCGCGGCGTGTCGGAGGAGACGACCACCGGCGTGATGCGGCTCTACCAGCTGCATGAGCGGGGCGAACTGCCCTTCCCCGCCATCAACGTCAACGACAGCGTCACCAAGTCGAAATTCGACAACAAGTACGGCACGCGCGAATCGCTGGTCGACGCCATCCGGCGCGGCACCGACGTGATGCTGGCCGGCAAGGTGGCGATCGTGTGCGGCTATGGCGATGTGGGCAAGGGCTCGGCCGCCTCGCTGCAGGGCGCCGGCGCCCGCGTGCTGGTGACCGAGGTCGACCCCATCTGCGCGCTGCAGGCGGCGATGGACGGCTTCGAGGTGGTGACGCTCGAGGAGGCCGCGCCGCGCGCCGACATCGTCGTGTCGGCAACCGGCAACAAGGATATCATCACCGTCGATGCCATGCGCCAGATGAAGGACATGGCGATCGTGTGCAATATCGGCCATTTCGACAACGAGATCGATGTGGCCGGCCTCAGGAACTACAAGTGGACCAACGTCAAGCCGCAGGTCGACATCGTGGAGCTGAGCTCGGGCAGGCGCATTGTGCTGCTGTCGGAGGGCCGGCTGGTCAATCTCGGCAACGCCACCGGCCATCCGAGCTTCGTCATGTCGGCGTCCTTCTCCAACCAGACGCTGGCGCAGATCGAGCTGTGGACCAACGGCAAGAGCCTCGAGCCGCGGGTCCATGTGCTGCCCAAGCGGCTCGACGAGAAGGTGGCCGAGCTGCATCTGGCCAAGCTCGGCGCCAGGCTGACGACGCTGACCAAGGTGCAGGCCGATTATATCGGGGTGCCCCAGCACGGCCCGTTCAAGCCCGAGCACTACCGCTACTGACGGCCTTTCCGGCGCGCGGACGCGGGCCGGGCGGGCCCGCTTGTTCACTGTTCGGTCCGCGGTCAATCCCCGCGCGGGCCGATTTGCCCGCTATGCACACGCACAAGGACTCTTTTGCGTGAATCCACTGCTCGGTATGGTTGCCTGATTCGGACCCCCCGCGTCGCCCAGCCGGGCTCTTGCGGATCGGTCCCGACACGCCAGCGTTTCCGGCGGTTCATGTGCCTGCTTCACGGCAAGCAGGGCAGTTGGCGGGTTTTCAAAGTCCTCGGGGTGATGCATGCGGCCGGGTGGTTTCCGGAGACGGTTGGGATTCGCACTTTGCTGTGCGTCTGGCCTGACGCTTCTCGCGGCCGCACCCGCCCTGGCCCAGGGCTTCAGCACGGCGAGCCTGATGGGCACGGTGCCGCTCGCCGTGGCGCTCGGCGCCGGCGCCTTCGCACTGCTGGCGGTCACCGTGGTGCGCAGCATCGTGCGCGACGGCAAGCGGGCGCAGCGGCGCGCCGCCGACCAGATCGCTGGGCTGAGGGCCCTTGTCGACGATTACGAGGCGCTGCTGTCGGGCACCGGCGAGATCACCGTGCTGTGGTCGGGCAAGGCGGCGCCGACCTTCCTCGGTCCGGCCGCCGCCGTGCTGCCGGCGGGGCGGCGTATCGAGGCGGTGCTCGACTTCGCGAGCTGGCTCGACACGGCCGAGGCCGCAGCGATGGCCGAGCGCGTGGCTGCGCTGCGGGCCGGCGGGCAGAGCTTCGATCTGGCGCTCACGGCGCGCGACGGTCGGCCGATGCGGGCCAGCGGCTGGCCGCTGGGCACCGGGGCGGCGCTACGCATCCGTCCGGCGCTGACGCCGCCGGCCGGTCCGCCCGGCAGGCGCGAGGAGACGGCGGAGCGGATCGTCGCCGGCCTGCCCGACCCCGCAGTGCTCTACGGCGCCGGCCGCGGCATCGCCTTCGCCAACGCCGCCTATACGGCACTGGCCGGCGGCAAGGCGGGAACGCCGCACGACATCGCCGCGGCGGCCGGGCTCGAGCTGGTCGAGTTCGCGCTGCCCGACGGCCAGGCCGCCTATCTGCGGCCGCGGGCGGCGCTCAAGGCTCCGCCGCCGCCCGCCGCCGACGGGCTCGCCCATCTGGGGGCCATCATCGATGCGCTGGCGACGCCCGTCGCCATCTTCAATGCCGGCCGCGAGCTGGTGCAGTGCAACCGCGCCTATGCGGCGCTGTGGCGGCTCGACCCGAACTGGCTGAAGCCGGGAACGGACGAGCGCGCCATCCTCGACCGGCTGCGCACCAACGGCATGCTGCCGGCCGAACCCGACTACCAGGCCTGGCGCGCCCGGCACCTGCAATCGTATAGCCTCAAGGCGCCGCGCGAGAGCGAGCCGTGGCACCTGCCGGACGGGCGCACGGTGCAGGTCATCGCGGCGCCGGCCGGCCCCAAGGGCGGCGTCATCTACGTCTTCGAGGACATCACCGACCAGCTCAAGCTCAAGAGCCAGCACCGCACGCAGCTCGACGTGCAGCGCTCGACGCTCAACGCGCTCAACGAGGGCGTCGCGGTGTTCGGCACCAACGGGCGGTTGACGCTGGCCAACCCGCGGCTGTCGAGCCTGTGGAAGCTGCCGACCAACCTGCTGGATGCCGGCCCGCATATCGACGAGGTCGTCGAGGCGGTGAGCCAGGTCCTGCCCGAGGACGGGGCGCGCCTGTGGCGCGAGCTCAAGCGCGGCATCGTCGACCTCAACCCGACGCGCACCGACGAGAAGGGCCGCATCACCCGCGCCGACGGGCGCATGCTCGACTACGCGATCACGCGGCTGCCCGACGGGCAGACGATGATGACCTTCGTCGACGTGACCGAGAGCGCCAACTACCAGAATTTGCTCAAGGAGCGGAACGAGGCGCTGATCACCGCCGACCGGCTGAAGGATGCGTTCGTGCAGAACGTCAGCTACGAGCTGCGCTCGCCGCTCACCAACATCATCGGCTTTGCCGAGCTGCTGGCCTCGGAGACGGCCGGCCCGCTCAACGAACGCCAGCAGGCCTATACCGACTATATCCGCGCCTCGAGCGTGACGCTGGGCGTATTGATCGACAACATCCTCGATCTCGCCACCGTCGATGCCGGCATCGCCGAGATGCAGCCCGAGCCGCAGGACGTGCCGGCGCTGATCGAGAAGGCGCGCGCCGGGCTCGCGGCGACCTTCCCCAGCATCGACGGCGACAGTCCGCTCAACATCGAGATCACGATTCCCGAACCGCTGCCGCCGCTGTTCGCCGACGGCACGCGCATCGTGCAGGTGCTCTACAATCTGCTGTCGACGGCGGCGCGCTTTTCCGAGCCGGGCGGCAAGGTGTCGCTGGGGGTGGTGGCACGCGGCGGGCGGATGATCTTCACCGTCGAGGACGAGGGCGCCCAGACCAGCGAACAGATGCGCGCCGCGCTCAACAACCGCGGCGATGCGGCGGGCAGTTCGGCACGCCAGCGCGGGGCGGGGCTGGGCCTCGCCATCGTGCGCTCCTTCGTGCACCTGCATGCGGGCACGATCAGCGTCGAGCGGCGCGAGCCGCGCGGCAGCCGCGTCGTGGTGAGCCTGCCGCTGAGCACGGCGCTCAGCACGACGGCGGCCGAATAGCTCGTCTCGGGCCGCGATGGGTGCTACCGATTCGGCAATGGACCCCGACCGCATCTTCCTTGCCGACGACGCCGCCACCGCGGCGCTCGGCGGCCGTCTCGCTGCCACGCTGAGGCCGGGCGACCTCGTCCTGCTCGCCGGCGGGCTGGGGGCCGGCAAGACGGCGCTGGCGCGCGCCATCATCCGCACGCTCGCCGACGATCCGGCGCTCGAGGTGCCCTCGCCCAGCTTCGCGCTGGTGCAACCCTATGAGCTGGCGGGCGGGCCGCTGCTCCATGCCGATCTCTACCGGCTGCAGGACGCGCGCGAGATCGACGAGCTCGGCCTGTTCGACAGCGCCGAGGCGATCGTTCTCGTCGAATGGCCGGAGCGCGCGCCCGAGCTGGCCGAGCGCGCGGCGCTGACGGTTCACCTCGCCATTCCCGCCGACGGGCAGGGGCGGCTGGCGGAGCTCGGCCGATGAGCCGGCGCGGCCTCTATACGATCGCGCCGCACGCGCCGTTCCTGCCGCTGCTCGCCGACCGCGTGCTCGACGGCACGCTGCTCGCCGGCTGGGACCTCGGCGGCCCGTTCGGGCTGGCGGACGTCACCATCCTGCTGCCGACGCGACGCGCCCGGCTGGTGCTGGCCGAGCTGTTCGCCGCGCGGCTGGGCGGCGCGGCGCTGCTGCCCGACATCCGCGCACTGGGCGGCGAGGCGCCCGAGGAGGAGCCGTTCCTGCCGCCGCTCGACGCGCCGGTCGCGCCGCCCGAGGCGGGCCGGCTGGAACGACGGCTGACGCTGTCGCGCCTCGTGCGGCAGTTCGCGCTCGGCGCCGGCGGCTTTGCGACGCCGCCCAACGCGCCCGAAATCCTGGCGCTGGCGGAGTCGCTGGGCGAACTGATCGACGACCTCGCCATCGAGGGGGTGCCGGCCTCGGCGCTGGAGAGCCTCGTGCCCGCCGACCTTGCCGGCAACTGGCAGGAGATCCTCGATTTCCTCGACATCGTGCTCAAGGCCTGGCCGGCGATCCTTGCCGGGCGCGGGCGGACCGACGCGGCGGTGGCGCGCAACGAGCGGCTGCGCCGGCAGGCGGCGACCCTGCCGCTGCTCCATGGCGACCGGCCGGTGATCGCGGCGGGCTCGACCGGTTCGATCCCGGCGACGGCCGAGCTGCTCAAGGCCATCGCGGCGCTGCCGCGCGGCGCGCTGGTGCTGCCCGGCCTCGACACGACCCTCACGCCGGACCAGCACCGGACGATCATTGAGGACGACAACACCGACGGCCATGCCCAGTACGGGCTCGCCAGGCTGCTGCGCGGGCTCGGCGCCGGCATCGCCGATGTCGAGGAACTGGCGGGCGACGCGCCGCGCACGCGGCTCGTGCGTACCGCGCTGGCGCTGGCCGACGAGACGCGGCACTGGCCGGCGCAACGCGGCGACGTCGCGGCGGCGCTGGCCGGCGTCAGCGTGCTGGCGGCACCCAATGCCGACCTCGAGGCCCGCGCCATCGCGCTGCGGGCGCGGCAGGCGCTGGCCGATGGCGAGACGGTGGGGATCGTGACGCGCGACCAGATGCTGGCGCGCCGCATCGCGATGGAACTCGACCGGCACGGCATCGCCGTCGACGATCCCGCCGGAACGCCGCTCTACCACTCTCCGGCGGGGCGGCTGGTGCGGCAGGTGCTGGCGCTCGCCGCCTCGCAGTTCGCGCCGATCGACCTCATCGCCCTGCTGCGCAACGGCGCGGTGACGCTGGGGGCGAGCCGGGCCGAGATCGGGCGGCTGAGCGAGGCGCTCGACCTGGCGCTGCGGGGCCAGCGCCCCCTGCCCGGCCTCGCCGGCATCGTCGCGCTGACCACGGACGAGGCGATCGCGGCGCTGCTCGGGCGGCTGGGCGAGGCCGTGCAGCCGCTCACCGCGCTCATGACGCGGGCCGAGATCGATGCGCGCCTCCTCGCCGAGGCGCTGGCGAAGTGCGTTGAGGCGCTGATCGGCGAGGAGGCGCGCCTGCCGGGGCTGGCCGAGTTCGGCCTGTGGGCGGCCGACATCGCCGGGCTCGAGGATGCCGGGGCACCGTTCGCGCCGGTAACGCTCGACGGCGTGCTGGCGGGGCTGATGGCGGGCCTCACGATTGCCGATGCGCAGAGGCGGCGCGACGACATCCATATCTGGGGCGAGCTCGAGGCGCGCCTCATGAGCCCCGATCTCATGATCCTTGCCGGCGTCAACGAAGACGTGTGGCCGGCGGCGGCCGATCCCGGCCCCTGGCTCAGCCGCGGCATGCGCATCGGCATCGGGCTGGCGCCGCCCGAACGCCGGCAGGGACAGGCGGCGCACGACTTCGCCATGGCCATGGGCAACCGCACGGTGATGCTCGCCTATGCCGAGCGGCTGGGTACGGCCCCGGCGCTGCCCTCGCGGCTGGTACAGCGGCTCGACGCGCTGGTCGGCCGGGACGCGGCCGAGGCCCTGCGCCGCGATGGCGGGCGCTGGCTCGCCATGGCGCGGGCGCTCGACTTTGCCGGCCCGCCGCGGCCGGCGCAGCGGCCGCTGCCGAAACCGCCCGCCGCGCTGCGGCCGCGGCGACTGTCGATCACCGAGATCGAAACGCTGATCCGCTCGCCCTACGACCTCTATGCGCGCCATGTGCTGCGGCTGCGCCGGCGCGACCCCTTGGGCGCAGCGCCCGAGGCGCGCGAGCGCGGCACGATGATCCATGAGATCTTCGCCCGCTTCGTCACCCATCACGACGTGATGGCGCCCGACGCACCGCAGACGCTGATGACGCTGGCGCGCGACGCCTTCGCCGGGCTCGACGGGCTCGCCGAAAAGCGCGACATCTGGCTGGAGCGCTTCGCGCGCACCGCCGAACAGTTCCTCGAATTCGAGCGGGCGCGCGACGGGGAGATCGCCCGGCGCCACGCCGAACGCAAGGGCGAACTGGTGCTGGCGCTGGCCGAGCCCTTCGTGCTCAGCGGGCGGGCCGACCGGCTCGATCTGCGCCACGACGGGCGGCTCGAGATACTCGATTTCAAGACCGGCACCATCCCCTCGGCCAGGCGCATGCGCGCGTTCGACGCACCGCAATTGCTGCTCGAGGCGGCGATGGCGCGCGAGGGGGCGTTTGCCGAGCTGGGGCGGCGCGATACGGAGGCGCTCACCTATATCAAGATCGGGCTCGGCCCCGCGGCGTTTGTCAGAACGCCGTTCCGGACGGCCGAGGGCATGGCGCTGGACGAGATGGTCGATGCCGCCTTCCGGCGCGCGCAGGGCCATATCGAGGCGCTGCTGCTCACCGACACGCTGCCGCTCGCGGCGCGCATCAGGCCCGATCTCGGCCAGCGCTTTGCCGGCGACTACGACCATCTGGCGCGCACCGACGAGTGGACGCTGACGGCGGGGGCGGACGAATGAGCCGCGCCTTCGACCTGCGCCCAGAGGTGATCGCCGCGCAGCGCCGCGCCGCCGATCCGCAAAGCTCGGTCTGGGTGTCGGCGCATGCCGGCTCGGGCAAGACCCATGTGCTCACCGAGCGCGTGCTGCGGCTGCTGCTGAGCGGGGCGCCGCCCGAGCAGATCCTCTGCCTCACCTACACCAAGGCGGCGGCGGCGGAGATGCGCAAGCGCGTCTCGGCGCGGCTCGGCGCCTGGGCACTGCTCGACGATGCGGCGCTGGCAGAGGCGGTGGCGGCGACCGACGGCGCGATGCCCGACGCGGCGCGGCTGATCCGCGCGCGCACGCTGTTCGCCCATGCGCTGGAAACGCCGGGCGGGCTCAAGATCATGACCATCCACGCCTTCTGCGAGAGCGTGCTGCACAGGTTCCCGCGCGAGGCGGGGGTGCCGTTCGACTTCACCGTGCTCGACGACAATGAGCGCGACCGCATCGTGCTGGGCGCGCGCGAGGCGGTGCTGGCGGGCGGCTTGCGCGGCGAGGGCGCGGCGGCGGCCGTCGCCACGCTGTTCGGGCTGATGAGCGACAGCCAGATCGCCGATGCGATCGATGCGGCGCTGGCCGAGCAGCCGCGCCTGCGCCAGGTGCTGGCCGGGCTGCCGCAGGCGCGGCGCGCCTTGCGAAAGCTTCTCGGCTTCGGCGGCGGGGCGCCGCGCGAGGGCGTGCTGAGCGAGATCGCGGCGGGCTATCCGTTCGATGCGGCCGACCATCGGGCGCTGTTCGCGCGCGTCGCGCCGGTGCCGGGCGGCCGGCGCTTCGTCGATTGCCTCGGCGCCATCGATCCGGCGCGGCCCGACCCGCTCGGCCTGCTCGAGGCGTTCCTCACCAAGGAGGAACGAACGGCGCGGGCGCGGCTGCTCAACAAGGCCGACGCCGAGGCGCTGCCCGACCTGGCGGCGCGGCTCGCCGACGAGGCGCTGCGGCTCGAAGGGCTGGCGAAGCGGCTGGTGGCCGCGGAACTCGTCGAGCGCTCGGAGGCGCTGCTCGACGTGCTGGCGGCGATCTCGGCGCGCTACGAGGCGGAGAAGCGCAGCCGCTCGCTGCTCGATTTCGACGATCTCATCGAGGCGCTGCGCCGGCTGCTCGCCGACCGCAGCATCGGGCCATGGGTGCGCTACAAGCTCGACAGCGGCATCACCCATGTGCTGGTCGACGAGAGCCAGGACACCAACAGCGAGCAATGGCTCGTGGTGCGGGCGCTGACCGACGATTTCTTCGACGGCGAGACGGCGGCGCAGCGGCTGCGCACGATCTTCGCGGTGGGCGACAAGAAGCAGTCGATCTATTCGTTCCAGGGCGCCGACCCGACGCTGTTCGTCGACAAGGGCGCCGAATATGGCCTGCTGGTGCGCACGGCGCGGCTGAGCTTCGATACGGTGCCGCTGAAGACGAGCTTTCGCACGCTGCCGCGCATCCTCGAGGCGGTGGACCTGACCTTCGCGCGCGACGACCTGCGCCGCGGCATCCTGTCGGAGGACGGCTACGAGCCGCATGACAGCGCGCGCCGGCACAAGGGCGGCGTGGTGACGCTGTGGCCGCCCATTGCCGAGGCGGGCGACGAGACCGACCCCGACAGCTGGCCGACCGAGGTACCGCCGCACGCGGTGCAGAGCGCGGCGCGCCAGGTGGCCGAGCGCCTCGCCCGCGACATCCACCGATGGGTCGCCGAGCGCCGTCCGCTCGCGGCGCGCGGCCGCGCCGTGGTGCCGGGCGACGTGCTGATCCTCGTGCAAACGCGCGGGGCGCTGTTCCGCGAGATCATCCGCGCGCTGATCCGTGCGGGCCTGCCGACGCCGGGCGCCGACCGGCTGGCGGTGACGAGCCATATCGGCGTGCTCGACCTGATGGCGCTGGGCGACGTGCTGCTCAACCCGGCCGACGATCTGCAACTGGCGGCGCTGCTGCGCTCGCCGCTGTTCGATATCGGCGAGGCCGACCTGTTCGCCATCGCCCAGCCGCGCGGCCGCGACGAGACGCTGTGGGCGGCCCTCGCCGCCTCGCCCCTGCCGGCGGCGCGCGACGCCTATGGGCGCCTCAAGGGCTGGCGCGACCGCGCCGATTTCGACCGGCCCTTCGAGTTCTTCGCCGGCGTGCTTTATGCCGGGGACGGGCTCAGGCGCTTCCATGCCCGGCTCGGGGCCGAGATCGACGATGTGTTCGCCGCCTTCCTCGAGCTGGCGCTCGCCAACGAGCAGGGGCCGCAGCCCTCGCTGCTCGGCTTTCTCGCGGCGCTGCGCGAGAGCGCCGTCAGCATCAAGCGCGAGCTGGCGGAATCGGGCGAGGGCGTGCGGGTGATGACCGTGCATGGCGCCAAGGGGCTCGAGGCACCCATCGTCATCCTCGCCGACGCGGCGACGACCAGCGCCGGCAAGACGGGCAAGCCCGTCTATATGCGCGGCGGGCCGAACCCGCTCTTCGTCCATGCCGGGGCGCTCAAGGCGCACACGGCGGAGACGCGCCAGATCCGCGAGGACGACGAGGCCAATCTGCGCGACGAGTACTGGCGCAAGCTCTATGTGGCGATGACGCGCGCCGAGGACGAACTCTACGTCACCGGGGCGCTGACCAGGACGGGGACGCTCGCCGGCAGCTGGTATGAGGCGATCGCCGAGGCTCTCGGGCCGGAAGCCGAAGCGCATGACGATGGAACGCTGATCTATCCAAAGGACCGGCCGGCACCGCTGCCGGCGGACGCGACGGCGGAGGTGACCCCGTCCGCCGCGCCGCTCGTGCTGTCGGCACTGCCGCCCTGTCGCCTCAGCCGCATCATCCGACCGTCGCAGGCCGATAGGGAGGCGGATGTGGCGCGCGTGCTCGAAACCGGCGCCGAGCAGCTGGCCGACCGGCGCGACCCGGAGAGCGCGCGGCGCGAGGGCAGTGCGCTCCATGCGCTGCTGCATCACCTGAGCCGGCTCGAGCCGGCGGTGTGGGACGCCGTTGCAGCCAGGGCGCTGCCGGCGCTGCTGCCCGACCTTCCGATGGCGCATGCGGCGCTGGCGGCCAAGGCGCGCGCCATCCTGACGCGACCGGAACTGGCGCCGCTGTTCGCGGCCAATTCGCGCGGCGAGGTGCCGATCCTCGCGCAGGGCACGCGCAACGGCGCGCCCGTCACCCTTGCCGGGCGCATCGACAGGCTCGTCGTCGCGCCGGACAGGGTGCTGATCGTCGACTACAAATCGGATGCCCGCCCGCCCGCGACGGCCGAGACCGTGCCCGCCGCCTATCTCACCCAGCTCGGGCTTTATGCGCTGGTCGCAACCCAGCTCTTCCCGGGGCGGCCGGTACAGGCGGCAATCCTGTGGACAGAGTTGGAATCGCTCATGAATCTGCCGGCCGACAGCCTCCGCCCGAGGGTGGCGAGCTTCACCATAGGGTGATATGGATTGAAGCGTGGCTGGACTCTTCCTAGCTTTTGGACCAATCAACGCGCCGCTTCGTTTGAAGCCGTAAATCCCAAAGGGAACTCCATATGACAACCCACGTTTCCGACGCCAATTTTGGCGAGGAAGTTCTTTCGTCCAAAGAACCCGTACTGGTCGATTTCTGGGCCGAATGGTGCGGCCCGTGCCGGGCCATCGCGCCGGTGCTCGAGGAGCTGTCGAGCGAGCTCGAGGGCAAGGTCAAGATCGTCAAGCTGAACGTCGACGAGAATCCGTCGACCACGGTGAAGTACGGGGTGAGGTCCATCCCCACGATGATCCTCTACAAGGGCGGCGAGGCCGTCGACATGAAGATCGGCGCGGGCACACCCAAGGCCGGCCTGTCCAAGTGGCTGGAGAGCTACGCCGCGTAGCCGCATCCCCCCCATTCGAGGCAATCAAAAACGCCGCCCGGGTCCGCCCTGGCGGCGTTTTTGTGCGTGCGGGCCGGCGAATCGGGTTAGGCTTCATCGGCAGATGACGATGGAGGCGGGCGTGAGCGTAAAGGTCGACGATACAAGCTTCGCTGAAGAGGTGCTGGGCGCCGAGCTGCCCGTATTGGTGGATTTCTGGGCGGAATGGTGCGGCCCCTGCAAGGCGATGGACCCCGTTCTCGACGCGCTGGCGGTCGAGCTCGCGGACAAGGTGAAGATCGTCAAGCTCGATGTCGAGACCAATCCCTCGACCGTCACGGCCTACAATGTGCGCGCCATGCCGACGCTGATGGTGTTCAAGGACGGCGCACCGGTGGACATCCGGGTGGGCGCCGGCCAGTCGCGCGTGCAGCTCATCAAATGGCTCGACAGCCACGCCTAGCGCCGCGCCCGGGAAACGTTCTACACTCCCCCGAACCAGGGGGGATTTCATGCGTGACGATCAGCTTGCGGCCAGGCCGTTCCATCTCGATGCGGCGGCCATCGCCTGGGTGCGCGCGACCTTTGCCGGGCTGAGCGCCGACGACAGGATCCGCCAGCTCTTCAATCTGCGCGTCGCCCGGAGCGACGCCGACGAGATCGCACGGTTCATTGCCTTCCGGCCGGGCAGCATCACGCGTGTCCCGGGGCCCGACTGGGCGGCGGAGCGCGCGCTTGTGGCGCGCTTCAACGCGGCGGCGCCGGTGCCGCTGCTGGTTTCGGCCGACCTCGAGGGCAGCCGCATGAGCCTCGCCGGCGGGGCCGACTATCCCAACCCGCTGGCGCTGGCGGCCATCGACGATGTCGACACCACCATCGCCATCAGCCGCGCCATGGCGGAGGAAGCCCGCGCCGTCGGCATCAACTGGAGCTTCACGCCGGTTCTCGACATCAACGCGAACTTCAAAAGCGCCATCGTGGCGACGCGCGGCTTCGGCAGCGATCCGCAGACCATCGCACGGCACGCCCTCGCCCAGCTCACGACGTTCCAGCAGAACGGCGTTGCAGCCGCGGTGAAGCACTGGCCGGGCGAAGGCTTCGACGATCGCGACCAGCATCTCGTCACCACCGTCAACCCGCTGTCGATGACGGAGTGGGAGGCGCAGTTCGGCCAGCTCTACCGCGCCGCGATCGAGGCGGGGGCGCTCAGCGTCATGTCGGCGCATATCGCGCTGCCCGCCTTCATTCGTGCCGAAACCCCCGATGCCGGCGTCGAGGCCTACCGACCGGCCTCGCTCAGCCGGGCGCTCAACGAGACGCTGCTGCGCGAACGGCTCGGCTTCAACGGGCTGATCGTGTCGGACGCGACGGGCATGGGCGGGCTCAAGGCCTGGTCGCGCCGCGCCGACTATCTGCCCGAGCTGGTGGCGGCCGGCTGCGACGTGATCCTGTTCGCCGACGATCCCGATCTCGACTACGGCTTCATCGCCGCCGCGCTCGCCGATGGCCGGCTGGACTGGGCGCGGGTGGACGAGGCGGTGCTGCGCCAGCTCGCGCTCAAGGCAACGCTCGGCCTGCACAAGCCGCAGCCCGCGCTGCCGGATTGCGATCACGCGGCGCACCGGCGCCTCGCCGAAGCGACGGCGCAGCGCGCGCCGACGCTGGTCAAGGACACGCAGGCGTTGCTGCCGCTCGACCCCGAAAAGCACCGGCGCGTGCTGATCTTTTCGACCGGCGTCGTCTTTCCGTTCATGCCGGACCCCCTGCCCTTCGCCCTGCCCGACATGCTGCGCGAGAAGGGCTTCGAGGTGACGGTGCATGCGCCCGGCGAGCGGGTCGACACCGGGGCCCATGACCTCGTGCTCTACCTGCTCGGCGAGGAAACGCTGCTGACGCGCGGCCACATCTTCCTCGACTGGCTGCGGCTCACCGGCGACTTCATCGGCGCCATGCAACGCTACTGGACCGCCGTTCCAACCGTGCTGGTCTCGTTCGGCTATCCCTATTACCTCTACGACGCGCCGCGGGCACCGACCTATATCAACGCCTATTCGACCACCGAGACGATGCAGCGTGCCGTTGTCGACGCGCTCTTGGGCAACATCGCGTGGAACTTGCATTCGCCCGTCGATCCCTTCGCCGGCGACGCGCAGGCGGCGTACTGAAGGCACTGTGGCGGCCGGTTCGGCTCAGTCCGGCGGCGTACCGTTGCGGGCGAGGACGTAGCCGCCCAGATAGAGCGAGCCGGCGATGACGACGCGGGCCTTGGCGATTCCGGCGGCAGCGGCGAGGGCGCTGCCCAGCGCCCGGCAGGCGGTCGCCTCGAAGCCGGCGGCACGGGCCGAGGCGGCAATGAAGCCCGCCTTGTGGGCGTTGGGCTCGCCCGGGATGGTCAGCGTCAGCACTTTCGGCGCCAGCGGCCGGAACGGCTCGAGGAAATCGGCGGGCTGGCGCGTGTTCATCATGCCGAGGATCAGCACGAGCGGCAGCGGGCGGGCGGCGTTCATCGCCGTCAGGGCGCGGGCCAGCGCCGCCGCGCCATGGGCGTTGTGGCCGCCATCGAGCCAGAGCTCGTCGGCCCGGGGCAGGCTGTCGCGCAGCCGGCCGGCGAGCGGCTGCAGGCGGGCCGGCCAGGTGACGCTGCGCAGGCCGCGCGCCATCGCCGCCTCCGGCACGGCGAGGCCGAAATGGCGCAGCGCGGCGACGGCGAGGGCGGCGTTGTCGAACTGGTGCGCCCCGGCCAGCGCCGGTGGCGGCAGGTCGAGCAGGCCGGCCTCGTCCTGGTAGACGAGGCGCCCGCCCTGCTCGTAGCCGTCATAGTCGCGCCCCTGCACGACGGGCACGATGCCCAGCTCGGCGGCGCGCGCCTCGATCACCGCCAGCCCCTCGTCGCGCTGCCGGCCGATGACGGCCGGCGCGCCGCGCTTCAGGATGCCCGCCTTGTTGACGGCGATGTCGGCGACGCTGGTGCCGAGATAGGCCTGGTGGTCGATGTCGACCGGCGTGATGACGACGCCCAGCGGCTGCGCGATGACGTTTGTCGAATCATAGGTGCCGCCCATCCCCACCTCGAGCAGCAGGATATCGGCGGGCGTCTCGGCGAACAGCACGAGCGCGGCCGAGGTGGTGATCTCGAACTGGGTGATCGGCCGGCCGGCATTGACGGCCTCGACGCGCTCGAGCACGGCGTTGAGCCGGCGCGACGAGACGAGCCGGCCGGCGAGCCTTATGCGCTCGTTGAAGCGCACGAGATGCGGCGAGGTGAAGACGTGCACGCGCTGGCCCGCCGCCTCGAGCATGGCGCGCAGGCAGGCGATCGTCGAGCCCTTGCCGTTGGTGCCGGCGACGTGGATCACCGGCGGCAGGCGGTCCTGCGGGCGACCGAGATCGTCGAGCAGCTGCAGCTCGCGATGCAGTTGCAGATCCATGAATTTGGGGTAGAGCGCCGCGAGGCGCTTCAGGATGGCATCGGTGCGGGACATGACGCTGGGCGGGGATCGACCTCGATGCCGTCCGGGCTACGCGCGATTGGCGCCGGCGTAAAGGGTTACTCGGAGGCGGCCTGGGCGACGGGACCTTCGGCGAGGTCGTCGTCATTGGCGACGGCCGGCACCGGCAGGCGGGCGGGGGCTTCGGCGAGCCCGGCTGGCGAATCGGCACGGGTCAGCATGGCCACCAGCGAGCCGATGGTGGAGCGCAGATTGTGCCGGTGCACGACCATGTCGACCATGCCGTGCTCGTAGAGATATTCCGAGCGCTGGAAGCCCTTGGGCAGCTTCTCGCGGATGGTCTGCTCGATGACGCGCGGCCCGGCAAAGCAGATCAGCGCGCCCGGCTCGGCGATATGCACGTCGCCCAGCATCGCGTAGGAGGCGGTGACGCCGCCGGTGGTGGGGTTGGTGAACACCACGATGAAGGGCAGGCCGGCATCGCGCAGGCGCAGCACGGCGACGGTGGTGCGCGGCATCTGCATGAGCGAAAGGATGCCCTCCTGCATGCGCGCGCCCCCCGAGGCGGCGAACAGCACCAGCGGCGTCTTCGTGTCGGCGGCCGTTTCGAGGCCGGTGACGACGGCCGAGCCGGCTGCCATGCCGAGCGAGCCGGCCATGAAGTCGAAATCCTGCACGGCGACGGTGACGGGCTGGGCGTAGAGCGTGCCCTTGGCCACCAGCACGGCGTCGTCCATTCCGGTCTTCACCCGCATGTCCCTGAGCCGGTCGATATACCGCTTCTGGTCGCGGAACCGGAGCGGGTCCTGCGGCACGCTCGGCAGGGCCACGAGCTCGTACTTGCCCTCGTCGAGGAAGGCGGCCAGCCGGTCGGTGGCCTTGATCTTCATGTGATGGCCCGAGCCCGGCACCACCCACTGGTTGGCCTCGAGGTCGCGGTAAAAGACCATCTCGCCGGATTCGGGATCCTTCACCCACAGGTTCTCCGGCGTCTCGCGCTTGTTGAGAAACGACCGGATTTTGGGGGGGAGGACGTTGTCGATCCAGCTCATCGTGGTTCCTTCGGGGCAGGAGCCGCCCCTCTATAAGGCGATTGTGGCAATATAGGCGCCGGCGGCGGGCGGCGCAAATCAGGCGCGGGCGCGCCGGACGCCCGAGGCGAGCTCACCCACCAGCGCCGTTACCGCGTCCACGGTGCCCGGCCCGGCCCTGCCGTCGACGAGCGAGCCGGCCACGGCGTTGCACAGCGCCGTGCCGACGACCACGCCATCGGCATCGCGGCCGATGCTGGCGGCGTCCTCGGCGGTCTTGATGCCGAAGCCGACGGCGACCGGCAGGTCCGTATGCGCCTTGATGCGCTTGACCGCATCGGCGACGGCGGCGTGCGACTTGATCGCGGCGCCGGTGATGCCCGTCATCGAGACGTGGTAGACGAAGCCCGAGGTGTTCCGCAGCACCGTGGGCAGGCGCCGCTCGTCGGTGGTGGGCGTCGTCAGGCGGATGAAGTTGAGCCCCGCGGCGAGCGCCGGCACGCACAGCTCGGCGTCCTCCTCGGGCGGCAGGTCGACGACGATGAGGCCGTCGACCCCGGCCTGCAGCGCAGCGGCGATGAAGGCGTCGACGCCGTGGATGTAGATGGGGTTGTAATAGCCCATCAGCACGATCGGCGTCGTCGTATCCGTCTGGCGGAAGGCGGCCACCATGGCCAGCGTCTTGTTCAGCGTCTGGCCGGCCTTGAGCGCCCGCTGCCCCGCGGCCTGGATTCCCGGCCCGTCGGCCATGGGATCGGAGAACGGCATTCCAAGCTCGATCACATCGGCGCCGGCGGCCGGCAGCGCGGCGAGAATCTGCGCGGCGGTCTCGTAATCGGGATCGCCCGACATGACGAAGGTCACGAGCGCCGGGCGGTTCTCGGCGGCGCAGGCCGCGAAGCGGTCGGCGATGCGGGTGCTCATGCGTTCATCCCGAGATAGCGACCGACCTGCTCGACGTCCTTGTCGCCGCGACCGGAGAGGCAGAGCACGATCGATTCGTGCGCGCCCATGGTCGGGGCGAGCTTGATCACCTGGGCCAGCCCGTGCGCCGATTCGAGCGCCGGAATTATGCCCTCGAGCCGCGTCAGCAGCTGGAAGGCGGCGAGCGCCTCGTCGTCGGTGATCGGCACATAGGTGACGCGCTGCGTGTCGTGCAGGAAGGCGTGCTCGGGGCCGACGCCGGGATAGTCGAGCCCGGCGGAAATAGAATGGCCCTCCAGAATCTGGCCGTCGGCATCCTGCAGCAGATAGGTGCGGTTGCCGTGCAGCACGCCGGGGCGGCCGCCGGTCATCGAGGCGGCATGTCCGTTGTCGACCTCGAGGCCGTAGCCGCCGGCCTCGGCACCGTAGATCTTCACCGACGGTTCGTCGAGAAACTCGTAGAAGGTGCCGATGGCGTTGGAGCCGCCGCCGACGCAGGCGACGAGCGCGTCGGGCAGCCGGCCCTCGGCCGCGAGCATCTGGGCGCGGATTTCCTCGCCGATCACCTTCTGGAAGTCGCGCACCATGGCGGGATAGGGATGCGGGCCCGCGGCGGTGCCGATCAGGTAATAGGTGGTGTCGACATTGGTGACCCAGTCGCGCAGCGCCTCGTTCATCGCGTCCTTGAGGGTGCCGGCGCCGGCGGTGACGGCGCGCACCTCGGTGCCGAGCATCTTCATGCGCAAGACGTTCGGCCATTGCCGCTTCACGTCGGTGGCGCCCATGAACACGGTGCAGGGCAGGTCGAACTTGGCGCACACGGTGGCCGTGGCGACGCCGTGCTGGCCGGCGCCGGTCTCGGCGATGATGCGGGTCTTGCCCATGCGGCGGGCCAGCAGGATCTGGCCGAGGCAGTTGTTGATCTTGTGCGAGCCGGTGTGGTTCAGCTCCTCGCGCTTCAGGTAGACCTTCGCGCCGCCCAGATGCGCCGTCAGCCGCTCGGCGAAATAGAGCGGCGAGGGGCGGCCGGCATAATGGGTGCGCAGGTCGGCCATCTCGGCGATGAAGGCCGGATCGTCCCTGGCGGCGGCATAGGCGGCCTCGAGCTCGCCGATCAGCGGCATCAGCGTTTCGGCGACATAGCGGCCGCCGAAGATGCCGAAGCGGCCATCCTCGTCGGGACCGTTGCGCAGCGAATTGGCCCCGCTCGGTGGCACGCTCGTCGCTCCTATCCGCTGGCCGCGCGCGCCGCCTCGACGAAGGCGCGGATCAGCTTTTCATCCTTGACGCCCGGCGACGTTTCCACCCCCGAGGACACATCGACGCCCAGCGGGCGCGTCGCCGCGATGGCGTCGCCGACGGTTGCGGGCGTCAGCCCCCCCGAAAGCATGAAGCCCAGTTCGGGGTCAAGCGCCTTGAGCAGGCCCCAGTCGAAGCTCTCGCCGAGCCCGCCGGGGCGCGTCGCGCCATGGGCGGGCCGCGCGTCGAGCAGGATGCGGTCGGCGCAGTCGGCAAAGCCGGCGACGGCGGCGACGTCCTCGGCGCTGCCGATGGCGCAGGCCTTGATGACGGCGATGCCGGCCTCGTCGCGGATGGTCTCGACGCGGTGCGGGGTTTCGGGGCCGTGCAGCTGGATCCAGTCGGGTCCCAGCGCGGCGACCTGCGCCACCAGCGTGTTGTCGGGATTGACCAGCAGCACGCAGCTTTCGGCGCGTCCGCGCGTGCGCGAGATCATCTCGCCGATGGGATCGAGCTCGAGATGGCGCGGCGAGCGGGCGAAATGCACGAAGCCGACCATCTCGGCGCCGGCCTCGATGGCGGCATCGAGGATGGCGTCGGTCTTGATGCCGCAAATCTTGATAATGAGGGGATCGCTCATCAGGCGGTGCTACTCAGGGCTTGGCCAAATCGTCGACGGCGGGCAGATGCGGGGCGCGGCGCATGGCGTCGGCTTCGCGCGCCAGCCGCTCGGCCTCGCGCCGCCAGTTGCGCTCGTCGCGCCGGTGCGGGGCCTGCGCGAACCAGGTGGCGATGCCGCCCAGCAGCACGCCGAACAGCAGCACCGCGAACAGCACGAGAAAGAGCGGGACGCCGACGCCCGGCGTCGTCAGCGCCTCGGAGGGCACGAAGGGGTTGAAGTTGACGACGACGAGCTGGCGGTTGGCGAGCGCGAAGACGATCAGCACGAGGCAGAGCGGCACCAGCACGACCCAACCAACGATGCGTCTCAACATGTCGCTCTGTTCCGGATGGCCGGCTCAACCCCGATGGTTGAGCCGCTCGCGGATTTCCTTGCCCGCCTTGAATTGCGGCACGTATTTCTCGCCCACATCGACCTGCTCGCCGGTGCGCGGGTTGCGCCCCACGCGGGCCGGCCGGTTCTTGACGGCGAAGGCGCCGAAGCCGCGCAGCTCGACCCTGTCGCCGCGCGCCATGGCGTTGCCGATCTCATCGAGAATCGCGTTGACGATGTTCTCGATATCGCGCTGGAACAGGTGGGGATTCTCGTCCGCAAGCTTTTCAACCAGTTCAGACTTGATCATCTCGCCCCCCGGGCGTCGGTTCGTCGCGCTGCGGCCATAGGATAATCAATGTTCCTCAGTGCGGGCCAACCTGCCAAAGCGAGACCAGCCCGTCAAGCAGCACCGGTCCGTCGGCCGGCAGCCCGAGGGCGGCGCGGACTTCGCTGCCCAGCCATTTGCCGATGTTCATCCAGCCCGGCTCGCTGGTCGGATACCAGGTGAGCACGGGCAGATCGGCGGCCACGGACCTGTCGGCCTCGAGCCAGGCGATGGCTTCCGCCTCCCCGCCCACCGCGTCGACGAGCCGCGCCGCGATGGCCTGGTTGCCGGTGAGGATGCGCCCGTCGGCGAGCGGCAGCACCTCGGCGCGGCCGAGGCCGCGGCGCTCGGCGACGATGTCGACGAACCACGAGAAGCTGTCGTCGACGAGCGCCTGCAGGGCGGCGCGCACCTCGGGGGACATGGGCGCGTCGATCGAGGGCTCGGCCTTGAGCGGGCCGGAGGCGACCTTGTCGAGATCGACGCCGATGGTGCGGAACAGCTTGCTCGCATCCGTCGTCTGGAACAGCACGCCGATGGAGCCGACGATCGACAGCCGGCGCACGAAGATCCTGTCGGTGGCGATGGCGGCCATGTAGGCGGCCGAGGCGCCCAGTTCCTTGACATAGGCGACGACGGGCTTTGTCTCGCGCAGCTTGCCGATGGCGTCGTAGAGTTCCTCGCCGCCCGCCGTGGTGCCGCCCGGCGAGTTGATGGCGATCAGCACCGCCTTGACCTCGTCGGCCTCGGCGAGGGCCTTGAAGACCCTGAGCCGCGCGGGGTCGGAGGCGATGGTGCCGTCGATGACGATGCGGGCGATGGAGTCGCCCGACAGCCCCGTCTCGGTGACGAAGCGCGCCGTGCCGGCGAGCACCGCAATGACGAGCGCGACGAAGGCGACGATGCGCCAGCGAAAGCGCGAGCGGCGCAGCTGGCTCGCCGCGGGAATCGCGTGGGCGGGGTCGATGACGGGATCGGACATGGCTGGCCCTCGAGCAAGGCAAGCGGCTTACCGGCCCCCCGCGGCCTTGGCAAGGCGGGCGGATCAGCCGGTCTTCTTGCGCTGCTGCGCCACATAGTCCGCCAGCACGCGATTGATGTCGGTCTGATAGCCTCTGGGCGTATTCTGCCTGAACCAGTCGAGCACATTGGCATCGAGCCGCAATGTGATCTGCTGCTTGGTCGGACGAAAGAAGCGGCCACGCTCGGCCTGCTTGAAAGCCTCCGGCGGAATCGGCGGAATATCGGAGAAATCGATCGGCTCCCCTGCCTGCTCCATCTCGCGGAAGCGTCTGCGCTCCGCTTCGGTGATGGGCGGCAGATCGTCTGCGCTTATCGTTACGGTCTTACCCATTCTCGTAGGCCCTTCTTTCGTGCGGCTCCGCCCGGCGCGCCGAAATGATCCGTATGGTCTCAACGTCGTCGTCCGACCACGCATGAGCGACGACCACCAAGCCGAGGCCTTCGACATACCCCGTCGTCTGCCATCGCTCCTCACCGTCGACATGGCGGTCCTGCACCGGGAGATGAAAGCGATCGCGGAACACCCACGCTGCGGCCGCAAAGGTGATCCCGTGCTTGCGCCAGTTGTTGGCCGCCTTGGTCTCGTCCCACTCGAACTGCACGCGTCGCCCCCTCCGCGTGCCGGTAATGTAACTACAAATCTGTCGTTACACAAGGCTCACAGCTGCCGCACCATGAGGCAGGCGGCGGGCGCGTAGCTTTGCAGCTTGCCGGCAAGGCCGGGCGCCTCGGCCACGACGAAGTCGTGGCGTTCCCAGAAGCTGCGGGAGTTGTTGACGGCGACGAGGCTCATGGTGGGATAGCCCTCGGCACGGGCGTGCTTGGCGAGCGCGGCGGTGATGAAGCTCGCCGCCCCGACGCGGCGGGCGACCGGCAGCAGGGCGAGGTCGTGGAGATAATAGGTGTCGGCATCGGCCGGCAGCGCGCCGAGCAGGCTGTCGAGCGCCGGCGGGGCGCCCAGCCGCCAGGGATGGCTCAGCACATAGCCGGCGGGGCGCTCGTTGATCTCGAGCAGATAGGCGCCGTTGCGGTAGAGCCGCTGGCGCTCGGCGAGAACCTCCGGGGCCTCGAAGAAGTCCGGGTGCACGGCGGCGGCGATGCGCTCGACCGCCTGCATGTCGTAGCCGGTCATGGCGCGCCAGGCGACGCCGGGAAGCTTCATCGGTGTCCCCCGAAAGCAAAAGGCCCGCACGGCTAGCGCGCGGGCCTCGATTAGGCAATGTGCGGCCGCTACTTCTTCTCGCGGTCCTTGAGCGCGGCGCCCAGGATGTCGCCGAGCGAGGCGCCCGAGTCGGACGAGCCGTACTGGGCCACCGCCTCCTTCTCCTCGGCGATTTCCAGCGCCTTGATGGAGAGGGCGATCTTGCCGGTCTTCCTGTCGTACTGGGTGACGCGGGCATCGACCTTGTCGCCCTTGGCGAAGCGCTCGGGGCGCTGGTCGTTGCGGTCGCGGCTGAGATCGGCGCGGCGGATGAACGCGGTCATCTCCGAGCCCTCGATCTTGACCTCGATGCCGCCGTCATTGACCTCGGTGACGATGCCGGTGACGACCGAGCCCTTGCGCAGGCCCTCGCCGGACTGGTCCTTCTCGTCGCCGGTGGCGAGCTGCTTGATGCCGAGGCTGATGCGCTCCTTGTCGACATCGACGTCGAGCACCTTGGCCTTGACGATATCGCCGCGGTTGTACTCGTCGAGCGCCTGCTCGCCGGGCTTGGACCAGTCGAGATCGCTGAGGTGCACCATGCCGTCCACGTCGCCGTCGAGGCCGACGAACAGGCCGAACTCGGTCTTGTTCTTGACCTCGCCCTCGACGACCGCCCCGATCGGGTACTTGTCGGCGAAGGTCTCCCACGGATTGGCGAGGGTCTGCTTCAGGCCGAGCGAGATGCGGCGCTTGTCGGGATCGACCTCGAGCACCATGACCTCGACCTCCTGGGAGGTGGAGACGATCTTGCCGGGATGGACGTTCTTTTTGGTCCAGCTCATCTCGGAGACGTGGATCAGCCCCTCGATGCCCGGCTCGAGCTCGACGAACGCACCGTAGTCGGTGATGTTGGTCACGCGGCCGGTGAACTTCGCATCGACCGGATACTTGGCCTCGATGCCTTCCCACGGGTCGGCCTGGAGCTGCTTCATGCCCAGGCTGATGCGGTGGCTCTCGTGGTTGATGCGGATGATCTGGACCTTGATGGTCTCGCCGATCGACAGCACCTCGGAGGGGTGGTTGACGCGCCGCCAGGCGATGTCGGTGACGTGCAGCAGCCCGTCGATGCCGCCGAGATCGACGAACGCACCGTAATCGGTGATGTTCTTGACCACGCCGTCGACGATCTGGCCTTCCTCGAGCTGCTGGACGATCTCCGAGCGCTGCTCGGCGCGGCTCTCCTCGAGAATGGCGCGGCGCGACACGACGATGTTGCCGCGGCGCTTGTCCATCTTGAGGATCTGGAAGGGCTGCGGCACGTTCATCAGCGGGCCGATGTCGCGGATGGGACGGATGTCCACCTGCGAGCGCGGCAGGAACGCCACGGCGCCTTCGAGGTCGACCGTGAAGCCGCCCTTGACCTGGTTGAAGATGATGCCTTCGACGCGCTCGTTCTTGTTGTAGAACTCCTCGAGCTTGACCCAGCTCTCCTCGCGGCGGGCCTTCTCGCGGCTGAGCACCGCCTCGCCCACGGCGTTCTCGACGCGGTCGACATAGACCTCGACGTCCGAGCCCACCTGGATGGTGCCGTCACGGCCGGCCTGGCCGAATTCCTTGAGCGCGACGCGCCCCTCGGTCTTCAGACCGACATCGATGATCGCCAGATCCTTCTCGATGGCGACGACCTTTCCCTTGACGACGGTCCCTTCCAGGGGCTCGTTGTCGAGGAAGGAGTCCATCAGCATGGACTCGAAATCTTCTTTCTGCACGGTTTGCGTAGCCAAAAATCTCTCCAATGCGCCCGGTGGCTGGTGGTGAAGGAAGGGCGGCCCATGGCCTGCAAAGGCCATCCGGTGCGCGAGGGCGCCGCTCCAACCATGTACGATGATGCCGCGGCCGCATCCTGAGGCGATGGCGAAGGGGCGAGACGGCGGAAGCTTGGATTAGGCGTGTCCCGGATGGAGTGGCCGGTCGAGATGCAGGACCCTAGGGATCTTGCGGACCAGCCTCCGAGGACGCCGACTTCCCGGCCATGACCCCGTCGACAATGGCGACGGCTGCGCGGAGTGCGGCGTCTATATCCAATCGCGTCGTATCCAGCAAGTGGGCATCGGGCGCCGGGTAGAAGCCGCCATGGGGATTGGCGCGGTCGCGCGCGTCCCGTTCCTCTATCTGGTGATAGAGCGCGTAGCGGTCAACCGGCAGGCCGCGCGCCTCGAGCTGGCGCGCCCGGCGCTCCATGCGCGCCTTGGAATCGGCCTCGATGAACAGCTTCACGTCGGCCTCGGGGCAGATGACGGTGCCGATGTCGCGCCCGTCGAGCACGGCGCCGCCCGGCCGGGCGGCGAAATCGCGCTGATATTGCCGCATGGCGCGGCGCACCGGCTCGAGCACGGCGACCTTGCTCGCCAGCACGCCCGCCTCGGCGCCGGTCAGCGTGTCGAGGTCGCGCAGATGCGCCGCATCGAGCGCCCGGGCGGCGGCGATGGCGGTGGCCTCGAAAGCGGGGGTGTCGAGGGCGTCGCGGGCCGCGAGCCCGACAGCGCGGTAGAGCAGGCCGGTATCGAGATGGGCGAGGCGATAATGGCGCGCCAGGCCGAGGGCCAGCGTGCCCTTGCCCGAGGCCGCCGGACCGTC
>PJUF01000528.1_pt1 | contig 26501 bp, 31 predicted proteins | sample 1512191 | NCBI WGS metagenome assembly PJUF01 (sample SAMN08177673, study PRJNA422409) | Feces metagenome, whole genome shotgun sequencing project. | isolation source: Chicken feces (3) enriched on wood chips | host: Gallus gallus | place: USA: Madison | collected 2015-01-15 | reverse complement strand
TGGTTTTTATCAAAAAGGGAAAGAAATAAGAAAGTAGGGACTTCAACCCTCTTTATAAAATAAAAATGGTGACCGAAATTTGTACTGATCACCACTTTTTTAACATTTACTGAATATCCCTATATGTTCGGTATATTCTTTTTTTAGATTAGCTAAATGGTTAGAAAAATAACTGTAATGCATATTGCCATTACTAACGGGGCAAGTAGTTTCTATACGGTAGACTTTATTGTACTAAATTAGTTTACCCAGTATTTGAGGTTTTATGGTACGGAAGAAATGGATTTCTTCGGCATCATTCTTAAATTCATTTTCAATGATGTACCTTTTAACCGAAAATAAAAGATCCTGAAGATATACTGTCATTTCATAAGCTTCGTCAATTAATCTCTTACTTACAGATGAAATCTTATCCTCTTTATTGTGAATTTCTAAGATGATGTTTTCTAACGAGTATTTCATAGCGTCTGTTTATTACTGGATTTAGGTAATACATTTTCATTTAATAAGATATTGAGAAAAAATACCTGAATATTATCTTAACTTTTTATCACCACACCTTTACATTATAACATTGCAAAAGAGCTCATTCATACTCGCTATAAAGCTCAAAACATAAAACTTAGTGCATAGCAACTATCCTTTTCAATTCAAAAAAATAATAAAAGCATAAGCGATTTTTTCTGAAAAATCTCAATTATGTTAGTCTTATAAACTTTAATACATTTCTTATCATAACAATCTAAAAATATATGGATAAAGTGAACTCGCAATATAAATGACAAATCAAACCCTTCAAAAATATTACAATTTTACCAGTTAAACAAAAATAGATGGTATATAATTAAACGAAAAGATGTTGATTTGAGAATTTATTAGAACGGAGATTACAAATTGTTATATGCCCCATACACATGAATTAGTGTAATAATTCATTTTATACATGCCTTCATGGGCGCTCGCTTATAAACAACATCAATGCCTAAGCCTATATAAGTTCAGCAGTTCTGGAATTCAGAAAGAAAGGTATTACCCTTTATCTTTTTTTAACTTCAGGCTTTTCTTCTGGTTGTAGCGGTTCATTTTATCGGTAGTGCCGCATGCTTTGATACTACACCATTTCCTACTGGCGTTTTTGGTTTCGTCCAAAAAGACCCAGCCACACATCGGGCACTCTTTGATCCGTTTTGTCTCATTGTCAGTTAAAAGTTCCGACAACGATTGCGCCGCTTTCCAAACAGGAGACAGTAAGTCGTTTGCGGAATCTATTTGACCCATAGTGAATTTACCATCTATATAAAGTAAACGCTGTCTTGATATTGCATCCACAATCAAAAGATTAGCAGCAGGTAAATAGGCTGATTTTTTATCATTATCATCTTGTGCTACAGCAGAAATCAGCCCTTGTAGTACTTTGCGTATTTCTTTGATGCGATGTAAAGCGATCAAAGCTTGCTCGGGCTGTTCATTGGCTAATTCTTTTAAGCTTTCAAGACGTTCTCGTGGAGAAATTTCCAATTTAAAACACCACGCAATGAAATCATCATATCCTGCAAAATAGTCATAGTTTTTAGCGGTTTTCCAGGTACTGACAGTATTGACGAAATTACAGCACAATACAGTGCTGTCGATACTCAATGTCTCAATACTACGAAATTTCCCCATAAGACAAAGTTATGCTATTTACTACTTAAACCTAAGGATACAACTTAAAATGTTTAATAATGTGACCGTATGTCTATCAAAAGCTTTAGCACCGATATATTCATTTCCAAATTATGGTGACTGAATAAAAACTTTACGGTTAGTGTTGTCCGTATTTTAAAAATATGTAAATTTACCATCTAAATCAAAATAGTTGGTAAATATTTTTTTAGATTTGTGTAGCGTTTTTAGTGTGGAGGTCGTATTAGTCTAAAATTTTAATCACTTAAAAACTTAAAAAAAAATGAAAACAAATTTAATTTATGCTGCCTTCGCATTGCTTTTTTGCTTTGCAATTACTTCCTGTGAAAAATCCGACAATAATCCGGAAACAGTTCTTGAAAACAATCTGCTGAGAAGTGTCGAAAAATATGCAAAACTGGTAGAGAAAAGAAATGATGGAGATTTCAATATTGAAGATATTAAAAGAAATGGTAATATGCTAACCATTACAGTTAAAGGTGGTTGCAATCAAGACGATTTCCATGTCGTGTGGGACGGATCTATAATGTTTTCTAGCCCAGGGCAGATCAACCTTGCGCTCAATAACAAATCTCAAGAAGACTGTGGCTTAGAAAAACAATTTGATATCAATGTAGACCTTAGCAAGGTTGTGGGAAAGTACGACGCCAAGGACTTTATTTTCAACGTAGCCAATGGTTCAAAAAAACAAGATAAATCACTAAATCCTAATGGATCCGTTACGATCAAGTAAAATTTAATTCCATCGGAAAATATTCACTGTAATGATTGTATTCGTCAGGTTTAATTTTGTATTACAAAATTGATCTGAAGAATTGTAAGACTGCTAAACCTTTTTAAACCTCATACATAAACTTAAATGGAACCAATCACCCACAAGTTTCAACAAGCGATCAAGGAATTAACGGAAATGTTAGAAGCTTTTAGTACTGAACAGCTAAATAAAATTCCTTTTCCAAACAGTTGGACAGCAGGTCAGGTCGGTGATCATCTTTTAAAATCGTATGGTTCATGGGAAATTTTCAAAGGCGGGACGGAGTTTGCCGATAGACAGTATGATGAGAACTGCAAAACGCTAAGCGACCTTTTTTTGAATTTCAATATAAAGCTAATCGCAGATAATTCGGATGCTACTTATCCATCAGATGGATATCTTGAAAAGGAAAACTTGATTTTGAATATACAGACAATAACTGACCGTATCATTAGCTTCTCCAGCCGAAACGATCTCATGGTGCTATGCTTAGATTTTGAATTTCCAACATTTGGGTACATGACACGGTTTGAATGGTTGCATTTTTATGTTGTGCATACTCAAAGACATATTAAACAACTGACAAAAATTTTTAATATTTTAAATAGCCTTAAATGAATAAGCTCCTTATCGTCCACAAAGAGAAGATAATAGACGCAACGCAACATGAAATTTGGGAAGTAATCACAACTCCTGAATATTTTAAAGATTGGATGCTTGTACCTGCAAAAGCCGAAGATGCAAAAGCCATTGAATTAGGAAGTAAGATTTATTGGACTAATGATAATGACGTTGTTTACCTTGAAGGTGAAGTCATAACATTTGTTCCGAATACAAAACTTGTTATTTCATTACTTGATATCAGTTGGGACAAAAAGGTTCCAAAGGGCAGTGTAACATACGAATTTCATCTGACGGGAACTAAAAGCGGAACGCTGATCAAGTTTCTCTTGGGAGACCTTTCAATAGACCCGGAGGGTGAATCTTGGTATAATTCTTATAAATCAAGTGACGAAATAGGTTCCATCGAAAAACTGATTAAAATTAGAAAGATTAGGCAAACCAGCCGTACATAACATCTTAATCATCTCATACGGTCAGTCATAATATTTGAATAACATTATATAAACTTAGAAATGCGTAACCTGGTTGTTTTTGAATGTCCTTCAAATTTAGGTCTCAAAAGAATGTCGTATGCCAAAGAACCTGGAGTAAAAAAATTTCCTGTCCTGCTTAATCAATTGGGATTTTATTCTGCCATAGGCTCTACCAAGACAATTCATATTAAAGCGCCCAAACACTCAATGGAAATTGATCCAATAACAAATATTAGAAATGCCCGAAGTATAATCAATTATTCACTTCTTCAAGCAGATGTAATTGGAAAACAAATAAGCGAGGATACTTTTCTGTTGATATTAGGGGGTGATTGTAGCATACTGATAGGGAGTGCAATTGCATTTAAAAAGAAAGGGCGTTTTGGTTTATTTTTTCTTGACGGCCATACGGATTACATGATTCCAGAGTGCTCACATACACATGGTGCTGCCGGAATGGACTTAGCTATTGTTTGTGGATATGGTCATGACAATCTAACAAATATAGATAATCTATGTCCTTATTTTGAAGCTCAAAACGTTTTTTGCGTCGGAAACAGGGAGTATGACGAAGAATATGAGAAACCAATTAGAGGTTCTGAAATTCATTATTTTCCTCTAAATGAATTACGGAAAATCGGCATTCGAAATGTAATAAACCAGTTTTTTGCCATATTATCTAAAAACCAACTTGATGGTTTTTTCATCCATTTGGATGTAGATGTATTGGATGATACAATAATGCCAGCCGTAGATAGTAGGCAGAGCGGCGGATTATCCTATCCCGAATTGAAGGAAATATTAACCCTCTTATTCAACCATGATAAGATTTCCGGAATGGAAATTACAATTTTTGATCCCGATTTAGATCCTGATAAGGAATATATTAATGCGTTTATGATGAATATGATACCTATTATTAATAAAATTAAAACTACATGATACTTTACGGAACTTCTGTTTTACTATTATTATTCATGCTTTTATCATGTGGTCAAAAATATGGGGCAAATCTCCCTTTCAATTCACAACAAGCATCAAAAGATTCAGCAACATTATTTGCAGACGGGATTATTTCAACCCATCTGAATGAATATAATATAACCTTTTCACCAGACGGAAATGTGGTGTTATTTACCATTGCAAATACCTCTACCGCAAACAGGTTCTACACGATTTTCATTACAAAAAAGGAAGAAGGCAAATGGACAAAACCTCAAATCGCCCCATTCTCGGGACAATTTAGTGACGCCGATCCCTTTTTTGCTCCGGATAGGGAAAAGCTCTACTATATATCAACAAGGCCGATTTTACAAGGACAACCAAAATCGGATTTCGATATTTGGTGCGTAGATTATGCAAATGGAGATTTCAGCAAACCAAAACATTTGGGTAACGAAATCAATTCGGAAAAAGACGAGCTTTATCCAGCTATCTCAAAAAAAGGGAATTTATTTTTTTCCGCTGTAAATGGCGAAAACGGATATGATATAATGCTATCTAAATATAGTAACGGTAAGTATCTACCTCGTGTAAGTTTGAGTGGCTCTCTTAATACAACGAATATTGAATTTGATGCATTTGTTCATCCTGATGAAAAATATATAATTTATACGGGGATAGGATATAAAGATAGTTATGGAAGCGGAGACTTATACATAAGCTATAATAGAGAAGATCTTTGGACACACGGAAAGAATATGGGAAAGAAAGTCAATTCGTTGCATATGGATCAATGTCCGATGGTTTCAACTGATGGTAAATACCTGTTCTTTACTTCTTTTAGGGATGGTCAACCTTATAATAGCAAAGAACCAATGACCACAAAAGAATACCTCGATATGTTAAACTCGCCCTTAAACGGGCTTGGAAATATTTTTTGGATTGATTTTCCAAAAGCTTTCCAATAAGGAAAATTATACAAATAAATAATCTATAATTGAAATGCGAATAGCTACAGAAAGACTTACCTTATCGCCATTATCAGAAAAAGATACAACTTTTGTTTTTGAGCTTTTAAATACTGATGGATGGATCAAGAATATTGGTGACCGTAACATTCATTCAGAAAAAGATGCAAGGGAGTACATCCAAAAAGTGAATAGTAATCCGCATATCACCTATTGGATAGTAAAGTTAAAACAAGAAGGATTGCCCATCGGTCTGGTGACCATCATAAAGCGGGACTATCTACCATCTAAAGATGTAGGTTTTGCCTTCCTACCCAAGTTCTCAAATAAGGGCTATGCGTTTGAAGCGACCAAAGCTGTTTTGCTGGCTTTGGTAAGTAGCAATGCCTTTGAAATTATCCATGCGATCAGCCTGCCGGATAATAAAATATCGATAAAGCTGATTGAGAAACTCGGTCTGAAATTTGAAAATACGATTGCTCATGAGAATAGTATTCTTGGTGTTTACAAGGCATCAAAGGAAGAATTGATTTCCGAGTTACTTGAACCAGATAATGAAGCAGGAATTTCTTGCCATACGATAACTTGACCTGAAGAAAGTTGTGATAATTTTATACTATTAAACTTGAACGGATGAATAAATCGAAAACTAATAGAGATGCGTAATACTTTCTGTTGGAGAAGATAAAGAGTATAACTGCGGAATGATGACCGCAGTTATCAAAACTAATGAATTTGAAAAAGCAAGACACTTTATAAACTTATAAAGCTAAATGGAACCAATAAAAATACTATTCGCTCATAGCGGTGGTGGACAGGGAAGTAAAGGACAAGGTAGTTTTGACTTAGTAGAGTACCTAAAGAATGAATTGGGAGACGAATTTGAAATTCTTTACCCGATTATTGATGACCCAGAAGCTCCAACCTATCAAATGTGGAAAAATCTTTTCACGAAAGAGTTTAAGAAGTCAGACCAACCAACTATCCTAATTGGACATTCATTAGGAGGTTCAATGTTACTAAAATTTATTTCAGAAGAAAAACCAAATGTTTTGATTTCATCACTGCATTTAGTTGCGACACCTCTTTGGGGAAAGAATGGCTGGGACGTGAACGACTTTGAACTGAAGGAAAACTTTGAAGTGGAACTCAAACAAATAAAAAGGATATTTCTCTATCAATGTAATGACGATGCAATTGTCCCTTTCAACCATTTGAATTTCTATAAAAAAGCTTTTCCCAATTCAACCGTAAGAGTTTTGAAAGGAACAGACCACGCATTTGCGAATGGGCTATATGAATTGGCTGACGACATTAAACAAACATTCGTGTTTAAAAAATAAAAGAAGGAACAACGACCCACTAACAACAGCTAAGTGGTTATCGTAACTCACAACCTTAAAAAGGATAGAAATAACAAATTAAATGAAATTGATATGCAAACAAATCATCAATCAAAGTATCAGACCATTATCAAAGCACCAGTTGATAAAGTATGGGAGGCATTGACCAATCCCGAAATGGTAAAGCAATATTTTTTCGGCTCGAACCAGGAAACGGATTGGAATGTTGGCAGTAAAATCCTGTGGACAGGGGAATATGAGGGAACGACCTACATAGACAAAGGCGTGGTTCTGGATTATTCGCCCAACGAGAAACTTTCGTATAGTTATTTAAGCAGCTGGATTGTATTAGACGATATGCCCGAAAATTATCTATTGGTTTCTTATGAAGTAAAGGAAATTGACGGTGGAACGGAGCTAACTATTACGCAATCAAACTATGACGAAGAAAAAGCAAAACATTCTGCCGAGAATTGGGAGGTAGTCATAGACGGACTAAAAAAGCTTATTGAATAAAGAATTACAAATGAAAATTTATCTAATCCTCTTATTCTTAGCTTTTCCTGCAACGTTAACTTTTGCACAGAAACCAACGCCAGAACAATCAAGTGTAGTTAAACCTTTCATTCTTGGTGAAATTAATGAAATACAGTCAAACGAACTGAATGAAAAAAGGGTGTTGAATATCTATCTGCCGGAAGGCTATAATCCTAAAGACACGATACGTTACCCTGTCATTTATTTACTTGATGGTTCGGCAGATGAGGATTTTATCCATATCGTAGGGCTTGTGCAGTTCAATAGTTTTGAATGGGTTAACCAAGCTCCAAAATCAATAGTAGTTGGTATCGCAACTGTGGACAGGAGAAGGGATTTTACATTCCCTACAACTGTGACCGAAGATAAAAGTGCAAACCCGACTTCAGGGCATTCCAACAGGTTTATATCGTTCATTGAAAAAGAACTGCAACCATATATACAGGAAAAGTATAAGACGAGTTCTTCAAAAACTATTATTGGACAATCGTTAGGTGGGCTTTTGGCAACTGAAATCCTGTTTAAAAAACCGGAACTTTTTAACAAGTATATCATCGTCAGCCCCAGTTTGTGGTGGGATAATGGGTCGCTGTTACATGAGCCTGTGGCAAATTTCGAAAACACAGAAATTTATATCGGCGTTGGTAAAGAAGGTTTGGCTCCCACTAAAATTCCCCGCGTGATGGAAGTAGATGCAAATGTATTAGCTGATAAAATCAAAAACCTGAAAAACAGGAACGTGAACGTTTACTTTGATTATCTGCCACAGGAAGACCACGCAACAATAATGCATCAGGCGGTTTTCAATTCATTTAGACTTTTTTACCCATGATTTTAACTAAATAGGATTAGACCTAAATGGAAGCCTTTTTTTACTTAAACAACATGTTTATTCGGAAACTAAGGAATGTTAGTGATTATAAATAAGCCTACTGAATAATAACATAAAACAACTTAAAACTAAAATCAATGTATGCAATTCTAATTCAACTAACAATAAACCCTCAATTTGCTTCAGAAGCAGCAACCACTTTCACGAACAGTATTTTGCCCAAGGTTAAAAGTTCACCGGGCTTTATCGCGGGATATTGGGTAGATCCGGTGAAGGATGAAGGTTTTGGATTTGTTCTATTTGAAAGTGCGGATCAAGCCGAATCTGTTATGCCTCCTACAATTGATTGGACAGCTCCTGGGGTGATTATAAATAAATTTGACATGAGACGGGTGGCAGTTTCAATTCCTTGATAATCGATTAAAAATGGGAGAAAAAAGACAAAAAAATCAATAAAATTGAAAATGGATTTACCAAGTCTGATCAAAAGATATCAAAAAATGGATGAAAATATCACATTGATTTTTTTGCCACAGGAAAACCATGAAGCATTAATTCACCAAGCTATTTCGAATTGAACAACAGGAAGAATTGCGGTCTTATTTAGACAGGAGGTGGATTAACAAAAATAGTATATCGTTCACAGCAACCTTATAATAAAAATAGGATGAAGAGTAAATTATTAGAAATGAACAACGTTGGTATCGTTGTAGAAAATCTTGATAAAGCAATTGCTTTTCTTACAGAAATCGGGCTTACACTGGAAGGACGTATGAAAGTTGAAGATGAATGGGCCGGACGTGTAACGGGACTCGGAACTCAATCTGTAGAAATTGCGATGATGGTTACACCCGATGGCCACAGTCGCCTAGAACTTTCAAAATTTCTTACTCCTGCAACAATTTCAGACCACAGGACAGCACCAGTTAATTCGCTTGGCTATCTCCGTATTATGTTCAGGGTCAATAATATTGAAGAACTGTTATCCAGACTTTTAAAACTCGGCGCTGAACTCGTTGGAGAGGTGGTTAACTACCAGAACATCTATAAGCTATGCTATATACGAGGAGCGGAAGGGCTTTTGATTGGACTGGCCGAGCAACTTGGTGAGCAAACAACGAAAGATGTCTTAGAAAACTCTTGACATTTAATGAGAAAATTGCAGCGACCAACGGTGCCAAAAGTAAGTGTTTAGCGACAGATGTAAATATTAATTGTCTTATTTTCAGTTGTTTGTAGTTAAATTTGAAAATAATTTCAAAAAACATTTGACTCTAACGTTACGTCATAGCCTACCTTTGTACAGTCGATAAGGATAAGAAAGAATGAAAACTCTTACAGTTAAAAAATTGGCGGAAATATCAGGTGTGAGCGTACGCACACTTCATTATTATGACCAGATCGGCCTGCTCCGTCCATCAGTAAGAACTGAGAAGAAATACAGGCTTTATGGAAATGACGAGCTATTGCGCTTGCAGCAAATTCTGTTTTTCCGTGAACTGGACTTTTCGCTAAAGGATATTCTAGAAATGATGGACGAGCCTGACTACGATCTGGTTAAAGCGCTGATGCAGCACAAGTCGGCACTGCTCAACCGCAAAAGAAGAATTTCTGACTTATTGAAAACGATCGACATCACTATTAATAATCTTAAAAAAGGAGAAATGATGAAAGATCCAGAAGAATTGTATAAAGGTTTTCCCAAAGAAGTTGGAACGGCCTACAGAAAAGAAGCAATTAATAAGTACGGCGCACAAACCGTTGAACAATCTGAAAAAGAGCTAATGAAGCTTGGTAAGTCGGTTGTTGAAGCGCTTCAAAAGGAAATGAAAAATGTATTCAGCGAACTATTTGCACTTAGAAACGATAGTCCGGAATCGGACATTGTACAGCAGCATATTGCAAGGCATTATGGGATAATTAGCAAATTTTGGGGCAATTCAGTTATGCCAGATCAAAAAGCTTGTGCTTATGCGGGGCTTGGTGATCTTTTAGTAAATGACGAGCGCTATTTAGCTAATGTTACAGACGGAAATCCGCAACCTGAATTTGCGCTGTTCTTGCAGAAAGCAATGAAATATTTTGCTGAAAATAATTTGGAAAAATAATGTAAGCAAAAAACAGTTAGGGAAAGTCCTGATAACATCGGGCTTTCCCTTATCCTAATAAAAGATTGAAATATGAATGAAATAGATCTAATTAAGGAATTTCAACACATTGAAGACAACTTCAACCGGGCGGTTGTCACAAATGACATCGCAGAAATAAAAAAATGTATCACATCCGATTGGGTGTTGGTAGACAGTCAAGGTGGAATAATACCACAAGAGCGGTTTTTTGAAGTTCTGAAACAAGGGTTGCTATCCCATTCGGCGATGAGCAAAGAAGTGTTGCGGGTAAAAATGTACGGAGGTGTAGCACTGGTAACTGGCCGGGGGCAAAATACCGGAACCTGGCAAGGAGAACCAATGGAAGCTGATGAATGGATTACAGATGTGTACAAAAAAGACGGTGACGAATGGTTGTGTGTACTGACCCATTTAACCCCGGTAAAAAAATAATTAGTTATGGTAACAGTTGAAAAATTGCGGAAACTGGCACTTTCCTTTCCCGAAACGACGGAAGAGCCCCACTTCGAAAAGACTTCTTTCAGGGTGAAGAAAAAAATATTTGCAACGTATGATGATAAGCTAAAAAGAGTTACCGTCAAGTTATCAGAAATAGATCAGGATATTTTTTCTTCCGCAGATAAATCTGCCATTTATCCGGTTAAAAACAAGTGGGGCAAGCAGGGCTGGACTATAATAGAGCTCGAAATGGTAAGTTGGGAGCTTTTCGTTGAAGTTTTGACAACGGCGTTCTGCGAAGTCGCACCCGAAAAACTAGGCGCCTTAGTTAGATCAGATAAAAATGGAATAAATAACTAAATATACGCTTGCATGGCCATTGAATTTACTGATATAAGCGACCAAAAGCTACTATTAAAACGGCTAACTGAAAAAGATGCTATTGCATTTCACAGTTTGTATTTCCAAAAAGACGGGCAGGAAAGTGAAAAAGTCGAATCAAAGAAGAACAGCAGAGCTGCTTTCGAGTTTACTGAAAATATCATTTCACAATGCAATGATATTTTCACAATACGCACCACCGTAAACCCAGAAAAAATCATCGGAGATTGCGCATTGCACCATTGGGACAAACTGAGGAACGAAATTGAAATCGGCGGCTACCTTCTTCCCGACTATTGGGGAAAAGGTTTGATGGCAACAGCCTTTCTCTTATTGATCCCCTATGCACAGCGGGAATATGCAATAAACAAAGTCGTAGCGAATACAACCGCTGAAAATATAAACGCATTAAAATTCGCCGAAAAACTAGGTTTCAGAATAACAGGAACTATGGAAAACAAGGTACTGTTAGAAAAAGATTTATTAGATTTTTTGGCGAATTGATTTAATACCGAACAATGACAAAACGTGAAGAAATTATAAAAAATTATGTTGACGGCTATAATGCATTCGACATTGACAAGATGGTCCGGGATTTTAACGAAGCTATCATTTTTAAAAACATCACTAATGATGAGGTTACGATAGTGTTAAACGGGATTGAAGCGTTTAGAAAACAAGCTGACCAGGCAAAATCCTATTTTGAAAGCCGGCTGCAAACCATAAAATCTTTCAAGCATAAGGGCGACACCACCAAAATTGAAATAGATTACATTGCAACTTTAGCTTCTGATCTTCCCAACGGATTAAAAAAAGGCGAGCAAATTGATTTAAGCGGAAGATCCATATTCAAATTTTCTGAGGATCAAATTGTTGAGTTAATCGATATAGCTTAGTAAGCGGTACAGATACGAACCATTTAAAAAATTGATCTGACAATGACAATTGAAACACACCATACCAACAGTTTAAAAATAGCTGAAATTATTTCTGACGAAATTATTTTAAGATCTGTCGAAGACGGATTGGATCTATTGGGCGATCTATACTATCAGGGATTTGATAAGATTCTTATTCATGAAAAAAACATTACGCCCGATTTTTTTGATTTAAAAACCAAAATTGCAGGTGAGATACTCCAAAAATTTGCTCAGTACCGAATGCGTTTAATCATTATAGGTGATTTTTCAAAATGTGAAACCCAAAGTTTAACGGACTTCATTTATGAAAGCAACAAAGGCCGACAGATCAATTTCGTTGGCTCTCTGTCGGAAGCAATAAAACGATAACTCATCGGTTCTTTGGGATTTGCCATTTTAAGAAAAGAAATCTGATTTCGAAAGTGAAACACAGCAAAATAAATGAAAAACATGTAAATAAAATACGATGAGAAAAGTAATTGCAGCAATCAACACCACACTAGACGCGGTTTGCGACCATACCGCAGGAATTCCTGATGATGAAATACATCAACATTACACAGATTTACTGCGCCATGCGGATGCTATTCTGTTTGGGAGGGTAACGTATCAGCTTATGGAATTTTGGCGGACTTTAGTTGAAAAACCCTCCGGCGAAAAATCAATGGACGACTTTGCCGCGGTTATAGATAATATCCCAAAAATTGTTTTTTCCCGAACCCTCGAAAGCGTAAACTGGAAAAGTGCAAGGTTGGCAGATCAGAATATAGAAAAAGTGATATTAGAGCTTAAACAGCAACCGGGGAACGACATCCTTATTGGTAGCCGAAGCCTGATTTTACAACTGATGAAACTTGATTTGATTGACCAATACCAGCTCTGTATTCACCCTATGGTGGCAGGAGGCGGTTTGCCGTTGTTTGAAGACATAGACAGAACTGTTTTTAAGCTCAATAAAACAAAAATATTCGGCAATGGAGCCGTAATGCTTTACTATGAACCGACAACGAAAAGCGCTACAAATGGCCAATGACATCCTTCATGTTAACCATCTTATAACAAAGAGAAATGTCAGAGAAGTTACAATCAGTGCTCAAAATGTTTTCCGACTTTGACGAAAACGAGCTGGTTAGAATATTAAGTTCTTTTAAGCGAAAATCCGTCAGCAAAAATGATGTTTTATTGCATGAGGGAAGTATTTGTAAAGAATTTTACTTTGTGAAAACCGGTTGTGTCCGTATATTTTTTGTAGATAAAAACGGGCATGAAAAGACAAGATACATTATGCTCGATAATCATATTGGAACAGCTTTAACAAGTTTCATTTCTCAAAAGCCCTCCGTAGAAATGATAGAAGCTCTTGAAGATACCGAGCTTTTAGCAATCAGTCATGCGGATTTTTATCGTCTGAATAGCCAAATGGATAATTGGAGAAATTTTTATCAGCGAATTTTGGAAATGGCTTATTCGTTTCAAAACAGGAAAATTGAGCAAAGGGTAACCCTAACAGCGAAGCAACGATATGAAATTATTTTGAATGAAAATCCTGCTTTAGTTCAACAGGTATCCAACAAGATATTGGCGTCTTATCTGGATATCCGGGAAGAAACTTTAAGTAGGCTTAAATCAAAATAGAACGATTTTGACCTATGTCAATAGCAATATGTGTGAGACCAAGCATTTTTGCATTTACAAAACGCAATGCAATGGAAAAACTTACACAACACAATTATTGGACGATAATCGCAACGGGATTGATAGCATTTGTTCTCAGTGGAATTTGGTACAGCCCGATGGTTTTCGGCGAAATATGGGAGACATACCGAAACCCACCAAACCCCGAAATACCCAGATGGACGATGGCGTTTGGTCCCTTAAGAGAATTGATTGTTGCATATGTGCTGGCGAAATTAACTCTGCTATTGAATTTATCACAATATAAAGACACCTTAAAGCTGGTTTTTCTATTGTGGATTTCCTTCCATGCTGTTGGAATGATGGGAGCAATTTTATGGGATCACATGCAATGGCAGTTAGGTGCTGTCCATGCTGGCGACTGGTTAATGAAAATGACATTCATGGGAATTGTGTTGACCAAATGGCTTAATAAAAAATCAATATCATTAAAAAATCAATAATATGAAAGAATTTGTTTTATTGTTCCGAATGGACATAAAGAGCGCAGAAGCACAACCCTCCAAAGAGCAAATGGAAATCTACATGAAACAGTGGATGGTGTGGATCAACGATATCGCAGAGAAAGGTATGCTTGCTGATGGTGGAAATCACTTTTCAAGAGAAGGAAGAGTCCTAAAACCCAATGACAGAGTTATTCATCAACCTTATATCGCTGATGATGTATCGGTAGCGGGCTATATAATTATCCTGGCTGAAAACTTAGACGAAGCAACTAAAATAGCTAGAAAATGTCCAATACTAAATGGTCAAAACACAAGTGTTGAAATCAGGGAAACAGCAAAACCCGGCGAATAGAAATTTATGCGAAATACGAAAAAACCATATAAACGAGATATACTAAATCAGATTATAAATTTTTTCTGGACGGCACTCTGTTTTACGCCTGTATTTTGGTTTTGGTTTCAGGAAGGAATAGACAATATTTACTTTTATGTATTTCTTGGCATAGCGTTACTTTTTGGGGCTCTTCCAGGGAAGATATTAAGTAAGTTTACGTTAAGTCCAGATAAAAATGTTTATGAAAAATTTGGGATAAAATTCATCAGAAAATTTGTTCAAAATGGAGATATTGTGAATTCCCATTCCAAGGCACCCGGAGCTACTTCAATTAAAGATAAAGTTCAGGCGAGGGAATATTTAAAAACCCTTGCCATGTATGAACGTTACCATTGGATCTGTCTGATCTTTTTTCTATTGACGACCATTTATGGTTTTTTCAATGAACATTTTCTTTTTGGATTTTCTATTTTAATAGCAAATTTTTTATACAACCTTATTCCAATCTTTTTACAGCAATATAATAAAATCAGAATAAAGAAAATTGTGGATTGATTTGTAAATTCTATTAAGTTTAAATTATTTGAAAGGGCAGTGATTAAACGCTGTCCTCTTTATTCTTTGACTGAAGATCTATAAGGGAAAAATATGTTAATAAATGGTTAACAATTATATATTCCATTCATGTAAGTTTTTTTGGAAAATTGCGTCAATCGGAATTGCTGGGGGGCAGAACTTTTCAAGCATAGATTTAGATAGTCTGAACAGGAAAAGCGTTAATTACATTGTTAAGCGAGGGTATTAAAAATTTAGCCAAATTATGGACTTAATGTATGGGCTATGATTGTTACAAAAACTTGATAGGAAGGGAGTAGTGGACGCCAATGCCAAAGAATGATTCTGTCGCCATAAATAATTCAAACGTCAAGATAATGGGCGCTTACTAAAAAAATAATATATTTGTTATCAGGTAGCACCCATTATAAGCTCTCTTGCGTAAAATTTATACAGATAACGAGTTGTTAGACTTATTAAAGTCGGGAGATAAATCTGCTTTGGATGAAATCTATAAGAGATATTATGGGATTTTGTATAGTCATGCTTACAGAAGATTGCCAGATAGAGAAGAGGTAAGAGATATTGTTCAGGAGGTGTTTATATACCTCTGGAATAATAAAGCGAATATCATCATAACTTCCAGTTTATCCGCCTATCTATATTCCTCCATAAGAAGCAGAGTCCTGGACGTATTTCGTCGTCAAAAAGTAAGGAATGCCTACACACAATCCTTACAGGATTTTATAGATTCGGGAGAGAATCTAACTGAAGAAAGATTAAGGGAAAAAGAGCTTATTCAATTGGTAGAAACAGAAATAGCATCTTTACCACCACAAATGCGACGTATATTTGAGATGAGCCGTTTTAAAGATATGACTCACCAGCAAATTGCAGATGAATTGCAAATTAGCCCGCAAACCGTTCGTACACAAGTTAGAAATGCACTTAGAATATTAAGGGTAAAATTGGGAGCTAACATATTTACACTGTTTTTTTAGAGGGGTTTCAAGCAGTTCCTTGCTGTTTCGTAAGAGAAATTAACCAAGCGATATATACTGGTGTGTTTTGTTAATTTACTGATATTTAAATGGTTGAGTGTGTTTGTGCTAAGGTTTGCCATTATTTGCTGTATTTTGCCGGCATTTCCTGTATTTCTTCGAGACCGCTTCGGGGCTTCTTCGGGAAATACCCCTTATTTCCCGAAGAAGTCTCGAAGCAGGGCCGGTTATTGTCCAATTTCGAAGATTCTTACTTCCCTAAGATTGGAAATGTATGACTATTGTCCTTGTAAAATAAGTCTTAAAAACAAATTGCAGCTTAATATATTCCAATGATAAAAATAAAAAGATAAAATTTTTCAATTCGTTCTACCCCCTGTACCAATCTTATACGTCTTATAATTAAAGGACCAAAACCTAAATTACTTTAAATAATGAAAAAAGCAGATGAACTGTTGAATCGATACCACTCTGGCAAAGCTACACCAGAAGAAAAAGCTATTATAGAGAGTTGGTATCTTAAATACAAGACAGGGACATCTGATCTGAAATCTGAAGTTCTGCTTGAAGATTATGAAAAAGGCCGAAAGCAATTGCACCAAACCATAGGATATAAAGACAAAAAGGTTGTAACGCTATGGCCTCGCATAGCTGTAGCTGCTTCTTTGTTAGCTTTTTTTACTATTGGTTTTTATTTCTTCAATTCAGATAAGGAACATGTAGCGCAAAAACAGATAGCTTCTGAAACTTTGTTAAATCCAAATACAGTAACCTTAACGCTAGCCGATGGACGGAAGGTTAGTCTTCTGGATAAAAATGTGGGTGAAATAGCCGAGGAAGAGGGTTTAAAGATAAATCAGACAGCAAATGGACAATTGGTGTACACTGTTTTGGATGGTACAAAAGATAAAGAACAGAATAGCTATAATACTATAGAAACACCTATTGGTAGTCAGTACGCTGTGGTCTTGCCAGATGGCAGTAAAATATGGTTAAGCTCGGCTTCAAAATTACGTTATCCAACACACTTTTCTGATCAGGAAAGGCGGGTAGAACTGGTGGGAGAGGCCTATTTTGAGGTGAAATCTGTATATACAAAAAATGAGAACTCCCCGTCCAAAAAGATTCCATTTAGAGTCTTTTCTGGTAATCAGGAAGTGGAAGTTTTAGGAACTCAGTTTAATATAAGCGCTTATAAAGATGATGAAACAATAAAGACCGCACTTTTGGAAGGATCGGTAAAAGTTTCACTTAAAAAAGAGGGAATAAGCTCTGGTATATTGCTGAAGCCGGGACAAATGGCAATAAACAAACTTCATGATTCGGCGATAAAAATAACCAATGTAGATGTAGAAGATGTAAAGGCGTGGAGAGAGGGATATTTTATTTTTAATAATGAAAATATCGGAGAAATTATGAAAAAGCTAGCCAGGTGGTATGGCTTTAAAACAGAATATGTTGGTAATATGTCGGATGTAGAATTCCAGGGTAATTATTTACGGACAAGAGATTTAACCAATCTGCTGGAAACTATGGAAATGACCAATAAAGTTCAGTTTAAGGTAGTACAAAATGATAAAGAAAGGAAGGTGATTGTAATAAGAAACGAATAAACAATAACAATTCCTGAAAAAAAACAGGAGTGTTACCAGCACTCCCGTTTTATAAAGCACAGCAGTGCTTTAGACAGGATAATTAATAACTGATTGCAAATAGTCAAAATTAAACCCTAAATCAAATGTATAAAAATTTCATCGTATTGCGATGCAATAGGTCTTATCGTGTCCTGAAATACCTGACAATTATGAAGCTTAGCTTTATTCTTTTGCTAGCGTCTTTTCTACAAGCTAGTGCGATAACATTTGCACAAAAAGTAAATGTTAAAGCTGTTAATGCACCTGTTAAGCAAGTTTTTTACCAGCTTACACAGCAAACAGGGTTTAATTTTATGGCTGATGCCAGTCTGACAAGAAAACTGAAACCAATTACTTTCGATATGAAGAATGCTAATATGGAAGATGTATTGCGGAAATGTTTCGAAGGTATTAGCATAGATATAATTCTGAATAAGGAATTTAAGACGGTATTTATTAAAGAGAGGCCGAATAAAGTAGTTCTACAAAATCAAATTATTAATGTTTCTGGTAAAGTAACAGATGAGCAGGGTGAACCGCTAGTAGGCGTAAGTATAAAAGTTAAAAATATACAAGTCAGTACAATAACTGATGGCAACGGAAATTATAAAATCAATGCACCTAATAGGGAAGCTATATTGGTTTTTACGTATTTAGGATTTGCTTCTCAAGAAAGAAAAGTTGGAGAAAGCAAGGTCATTAACGTCAAACTTAATCAGGAAACTTCAAAGCTGAATGAAATTGTGGTTGTTGGATACGGAGAAGTTAAGAGAGGAGATTTAACTGGTTCTGTTGGAGAGGTGAAGATGGAAGACATGCAGAAAGCACCTGTTGCTACTATAGAGCATGCATTGGCAGGAAGAATAGCCGGTGTTCAGGTAAATTCTAATGATGGTCAACCGGGGGAAGGTTTAAATATCGTTATTCGTGGAGGAAACTCTCTAACGCAAAGTAGTTCGCCATTATATGTTATAGATGGCTTTCCTGTAGAAGAGGCAGTTAGCGCAGTATTAAATCCAAAAGATATCGAATCAATAACGATATTGAAAGATGCCTCTGCTACCGCAATCTATGGCTCAAGAGGAGCAAATGGAGTTATTGTAGTAGAGACCAAAAAGGGTAAGATAGGAGCTCCAGTTTTAAGTTATGATGCCTCTATGGGTTTTCAGAGCGTAATTAAAAAAATGGAACTACTAAGCCCTTATGAATTTGTAAAGTATCAGCTAGAAATTAATCCGTCTATAGCAACCGCATCTTACCTTACCGCACCTAACAGAAGTTTGGAAGACTATAGAAGTATAAAACCTATAGACTGGCAGGATATGATGTTCGAAACAGCACCGTTACACATCCATAACCTTGCTTTATCAGGTGGAAATGCACAAACAAAATATACTGTTTCGGGATCAATTTTTGACCAAACAGGCGTAGTTGTAAACTCTGGTTATAGCCGTTATCAAGGAAGATTGTTATTAGACCAAAGAATTAACAACAAACTCAAGCTTTTTGTTAACATAAATACTAGCACTGAAAAAAGTTACGGGCAGCCGGTAACTTCATCGAGATCGAACAGTACCCAAGCTTATTCAACATATTTAATGTATCAAATTTGGGGATATAGCCCTGTAGCTAGAGAGGGAATGAATTTAGAAGAAGAACCTATTGATGATTTAGCAACTGATACACGCTTTAACCCCTACCTATCGGCTAAGAATGAGATTAACAAAAGAACAACCAGTACGCTATTTGCCAATGCGAGGTTAAACTATGCAATTAGCAAAGATTTTGAACTATCAATAAGAGGAGGAGTTAATAATAGAACTATATTAAGAGAGGCCTTTTATAATGAACTAACCTCTAGGGGGTATCCTTTTCCAGATAATGCAAGAAAAGTAAATGGAGCACTAAACAATGCTTATTTAAACACATGGGTAAATGAAAATCTACTTACTTATCGTAAAAAAATAGATAAAAACAATAGTATTGACGTTATCTCTGGAGCTACATTTCAAGCTAAAAAAGATAAAATAAACGGTTATTCGTCACAAAGCGTACCTAATCCAGAATTAGGAATAAGTGGACTAGACCAAGGAGAACTAATGTCCCTCTCATCTAGTATAACTGAAAACACCTTGGTTTCTTTTCTGTCAAGAGTAAATTATAATTATAAATCTAAATACTTGTTTACCGCTTCTTTTAGGGCAGACGCATCTTCAAAATTTGAAAAAGGAAACAAGTGGGGATATTTTCCTTCGGCTGCTTTCGCTTGGAATATGGGAAAAGAAAGCTTCATGAAAAACCTTTCTCATGTTTCTGATGCAAAACTGAGAGTAAGCTATGGTATTACGGGGAATAATCGGGTAAGTAATTTTCCTTATTTATCGATATTAACAATGCCTTTTGCCGATTTTTATTCTTATAATAATCAAATCCCCTCCAACGGTATTTTACCAACCACTTATGGTAACGAAGATTTAAAATGGGAAAGTACAGAACAACTAGACTTGGGCTATGATGTTTCCTTTTTCAAAAATAAAGTAAATCTTACGGTTGATTTATATAGAAAAAACACCAATAATTTATTATTAGATGCGACAGTACCTTATAGTACAGGCTATTCGTCTATTTACAAGAATATTGGAAAGGTAAGAAACGAGGGAATTGAAATTTCTTTGAGTACCGTTAATTACAAGAATAAAAGTTTTGAATGGTCTAGCGATTTCAATATAGCATTTAACAGAAACAAAATATTAGCATTAACCGAAGGGCAAGAAAAAATGATTTCATCTGTTGCTTTCCCTGCAACATTTAATTCGGCCCAATTGTACTTGGCAAAAATAGGTGGACCAGCAGCCTCTTTTTTTGGTTACCAGTGGGTAGGGAATTATCAGATAGAAGATTTCGACATACTTTCAGACGGCAGTTATAAGTTAAAAAATGGTGTCCCATCAAATGGTAGCCCAAGCATACAACCCGGAGATATAAAATATAAAGATTTTAATGGCGATGGATTAGTTAACGATAAAGATCGCGTATATATAGGCAGAGCTATTCCTATCCATGTGGGAGGCTTCAATAATAACTTCTCCTATAAGAATTTTTCTCTGAATGTGTTCTTTCAATGGTCTTATGGCAATGATATTTATAACGCCAACAGAGATATGTTTGAAGGAAATCTATATAACAGAAACAACCTTAACCAATATGCTACTTTTGCAAATCGATGGACGACAGAAAATCCCAACAACGAATATTTTAGATCGAGAGGTCAAGGCCCTACAGGAATGTTCTCATCAAGGGTAATAGAAGACGGATCTTACCTACGCTTAAAAACTGTTGCCTTCTCTTATCGACTTTCTGATAATGTTTGTAAGAAGCTAAAAGTGAAAAATATAGACGCTTACGCTTCGGCTCAAAACCTCTACACTTGGACAAGATATTCGGGTATGGATCCAGAAGTGTCTGTACAAAACTCAATTCTTACCCCAGGGTTTGATTATTCGGCCTACCCTAGAGAAAGGGTCATTACTTTCGGCATTAAAGTATCATTATAATAATAAAACGAAGTATTTATCAAATCGATTTAAAAAGATGAAATTAAGATATTATATAACCTTTTTATTTATAAGTGCAGGAATGCTACTAAGCTCTTGCCAGAAATTTTTGGATACCACTCCAGAAGATTTTATCACACCTAAAAACTACTATGCTACCGAAAGTCAGTTACAGTTTGCATTAAATGGTGTTTATGCTACTTTAAAAAGCTCATCCCTATACGGAAGTTATATGCTCGGAAGAATGGGCCTTGATGCTGATGAAGGGTTTAATGGCTTACCTGTAGAACTGGCCACAGTTGGAGGGTATAATGTATCTACAAATGATGTAAAGGTAGAGGCCTTTTGGCAACAGCTTTACATAGGTATCAATAAAGCTAATTTATTGCTAGAAAACATCAATAAACCAACAATGGACGAAACCAAAAGAAAGGTAATTGAAGGACAGGCTCTATTTCTTCGTGGATACTTTTATTTTATGTTGGTTAGAAATTTTGGAGCTGTGCCATTGGTTTTAAAAACCCCAGTTTCGGCCTCGGGACAAAGCATTCAATTACCAAGAATTCCTGCAAAACAGATATACGAGCAAATACTCGTCGATATGGAAAAAGCCTCAGAGATGGTAGAAGACATTCAAACAATTGGACATGGTGGAAAGATAAGTAAATCTGCGGTTTGGGGAATAATGGCTAGAGTTTGCTTACACATGGCAGGCAGCCCTGTTAATGAGACTGCTAAATATACAGAAGCAAAAAAATGGGCAGAAAAGGTAATCAATTTGGGAACTCACCAACTCAATAATTCCTACCAAGATGTATTCATCAACTATATGCAAGATAAATACGATATCAAAGAAAGTATTTGGGAGGTAGAATTTTGGGGAGATAACAACACCGGCCCCTACACAAGTGGCGGTATGGTGGGCAGGTTACTTGGTATTACATACAACTCGGGAGACCCCACCATAGGATTTTCGCCAGGTAATATGCGTGCCAATCTCTATTTTTTTAATTTATACGATTCTCCCGATAAGCTTTACTCTTATGATTTAAGAAGAGATTGGACAATAGCTCCATTCAGATATACCGCTACTAATCCCGCTACTAAAGTAAATTTTGGTGTAAACCCAATATTACAACGTTGCGTGGGTAAATATAGGAGAGAATACCAGCCTACGCCAAAAATTGACGGCTATATGCCTACAAACTTTCCTTTGCTAAGGTATTCGGATGTGCTATTAATGTATGCAGAGGCCGATAATGAATCTAGCGCCAATAGCGAGCCAAGAGCGCTGGCAAAAAAATACCTGAATGACGTAAGGAGAAGAGGATATGGTAAAAATCTTAATGGGCTTGGGAACACCTCAGAAAGTGTAAAAACCATTAATGTAACAAATGGAGGTGCAGGTTATACCACCGTGCCCACGGTAACCATTACTGGTGGTGGTGGCATTGAGGCTACAGCCGTTGCTGTTGTTTCTGCAAACAGAGTTACCGCAATTAATATTACAACCCCGGGTATAAAATATACATCGGCACCAACCATAACCATCACCGGCGGTGGCGGAAGTGGAGCTACGGCAGTTGCTGTTCTAACAACCATAACAGATGCCGATGCTAACCCAAATGACATGGTAGATAAAATTGCTTTTAGAGATCTTATACAAAAGGAAAGAGCAAGAGAACTTGCGTTTGAAGCACTTAGAAAAGGTGATTTGGTAAGATGGGGGATTTTTGCAGAAAGAATGGCGAATTGCCGAACATTGATTACCGCATTATCAACTTCTACAGATAGAACTAATGCACTAACCTATTACTCAAATGCCTCTGCTAGAGATGTTGTATGGCCTATTCCGGCTGTTGATATGGGGGTAAACCCAAATCTTACACAAAATATTGGATGGTAAAAACTGTTAAACTGAAAACGTGATGAAAAAATACACCTTATTATACATGGTATGCCTTGTGTTCATGGCCTGCCAGAAAAAAGAAGATATCAATACACCAAATTTTGAAGTCCAAGCAGAATCTATAACAGTGAAATTGGGAAAAGAGGCGAAATTTAACTTTAACGGAGATGCAGATTTTATAAATTTTTACTCGGGAGAAAGAGGCAACGACTATGATTTTCGAGAAGGTAGAATTGAAGAGGCAGATGTCTTATTGTCTTTTGAAACTCAAGCACTAAATAACAGAAGCGGAACACAAGATAACCAACTTTCCGTAAAAATATTTAGTAATTTCAATGAAGCCTCAACTATTACCGATCTTGAAACGGCAACTAACGCTACAGACATTACAAGTAGTTTTAGAATGGCTAAAATAGCAGACAATAATGAGTTTGTTGCCTCTGGAAAAGTAAATATCTCTAAGTACATTGAAGATGGAAAAACATTTCATATCGGGTTTAGATATGTTACCAATCCTAAATCTACTCATGGAGTATCTCCCAACTTTAATCGTATTAGAACCTTCTTGTTAGAATCTGTATCCAAAGCAGGAGAAACAACTACATTGGCAAACCATTCGAATGCAGGCATTATCCCTCCAAAAGATTTGATAAGATCTTTAAACTATCAATCTGGCAGAGCATCTCTTACAGCCACCTACATTAATTTTTTCGGTAATACAGCTGCCGATATAAACCAAGATGGCGTTCCTGACGACGAAATAACCACTGTGGCATGGGCTATGACCAATGGCTTTAGTATACAGAAATTAGCAAACCTAGGAATTGACAAAGCCATTTCCGTTAAAACTGTTGCTAATGCTTCCATGAAAACTTATGCCCACACTTACAAAAAAGAGGGAAATTATGTTGCTGTATTCGTAGCCAAAAATGCCAACGTTTTTGCAGAAAAAGATGTAATTAAAAAGATCAACATAACAGTAATTCCTTAAGTAGAGAATAAAGCGGTATAACCCCAGCAAAACATCAATCGTAAGCCTTACGACGGATTGTTAGCGCCTAATAAAGTAGAAAATGATTTTAAAAACTAAAAAGAAACTGATAGCAATAATGTTCCTTTTGGGAATAGTCTCGTCTGTTGCTGTTCAAAATAAACCAAATATCATTTTTATATATACAGATGATCAAGCCGATTGGACTGTTGGTATTTCTGGCAATGCGCAAGCTCACACCCCAAATTTAGACAGGCTTGCAAAAGGAGGGGCTTATTTTAAAAATGCTTACGTTACTACACCAGTTTGCAGCCCAGCCAGAGTAGCCTTAATAACGGGCCAATATGCTAGTGAGTATGGCGTTTCAGATTTTATTCCCCAGAAAGGACATAAATTATATGATGAGAAAAAACCAATAGGCTTAGATACTTCAAGTATAACCTTTGCTGAGGTGCTAAAAAAAGAAGGCTATAAAACAGCACTGATAGGGAAATGGCATGTGGGAGAATGGTCTGATACCGATAAAAAATTTCATCCAACAAACCACGGATTCGATTACTTTATGGGACTTAAAGGAGGAGGCGTATCTCCAAACAACCCTACGTTAGAAAAAGATGGAAAATCTCGGCAATTTAAAGGATTAACAGATGATATACTAACGGAGGAAGCGATATCTTTTATTGACAACAATAAAAAACAACCTTTTTTATTGAACGTTCATTATAGAGCTCCACATACAGCTTGGCTACCTGTAGCAGAAGAAGATTGGGCACCATACAAAGATATGGATCCAATTATTCCCAATCCAAATTATCCCGATCTAAATATTCCCAAAGTTAAAAGTAGGATGAAAGAATATTTGGCAAGTGTAAGCGGTATAGACCGAAACGTAGGGAAAATCTTAAAAAGGTTAGAAGAACTTCATTTGTCAGAAAACACCATCGTCATCTTTACCTCAGATCATGGCTATAACATGGGGCATAATGGCATAGAACACAAGGGCAATGGTATTTGGATTACCAAAAGCAATCATCCGGCAAGTAAAAATATTGCCGAAAATTCTAGACCCAACTTATACAACAACTCTTTACGAGTGCCGGCATTTATTAAGTGGCCTGCTAAAATCACCCCGGGTATGGTCATAGATAAAACCATATCAAGCCTTGATTGGTATCCTACCATTTTAGAAATGGCAGGAGCTAAAGTTCCTAAGCAAAAAATACTTAGAGGAAAAAGCGTGCTGCCTCTACTAAAAAAAGAACCTGTAAAAAAATGGGATAATGATTTTTATGCCGAGTACAGTATGATTAACTACAGTAAAGCGTATATGAGATCTTATCAAACGCCAGAATGGAAACTCGTTAAAGATTTTTTAGATCCTAGTAGAGATGAGCTATACCATCTAAAAAAAGATCCCCAAGAAAGTGTAAATCTCATTAAAAGCAGTAGTAAGCAGGCCACGGGTGCAATAAAGAAATTAACAGGTAAAATAACCAATAAAATGAAGGAAATAAACGATCCTTTATTAGAACAAATCAAAAATGGATTTAAATAGAAATCAGATGATGGATAACAAAATTGTAATAAAAAAAATTAGTGCCGTTGTTAAAATATGGTTATTCGCTACCCTATTTTTTACATCAACATTTAGTATAGCTCAAGAAGCAAATACCATTATTCCGAAGCCTCTCCATTTTAGTCTAATTAGTAAAGAGAAATTTACCTTTAATAATCAAACGGTCATCTACCTAAAATCTCCCAATACAGATTTAAAAGCTGTAGCAGAGCAGCTTTCGGATAAAGTTTATGCCTTAAATAGAGTAAGATTACTTATTTCAGCAGGAAACGCTAAGCCAAAAACCAATTTTATATCGCTAGACTTAAATAAAAAACTAGATTCTTTGGGAGAAGAAGGCTATACCTTAAAGTCTACTTCAAAAGAAATCATCATCTCGGGGGCAAATGCTCATGGTATTTTTTATGGGATGCAATCGCTAATTCAATTACTAGAAAACAATACTCCTAATTCTATCCCCTCGATAAGCATTTATGATAAACCAAAATTTGTATGGAGGGGGTTTATGTTTGATGTAGCTAGATATTTCTATTCGGTAGATTTTATAAAAAAGATGATTGATAATCTGTCGAGATATAAAATAAACACCTTTCATTGGCATTTGGTAGATGATCAGGGCTGGAGAATAGAAATAAAAAAATATCCAGAACTTACAGAAAAGGGAGCTTGGCGCTCAGAAACACAATTTATTAGAGGGGGTACCGGTGGCGAACGTTGGGTAAACAAAAACCCACACGGCGGTTATTACACCCAAGAGCAAATAAAAGAGGTTATTAAAT
>PJUF01000527.1_pt1 | contig 26503 bp, 27 predicted proteins | sample 1512191 | NCBI WGS metagenome assembly PJUF01 (sample SAMN08177673, study PRJNA422409) | Feces metagenome, whole genome shotgun sequencing project. | isolation source: Chicken feces (3) enriched on wood chips | host: Gallus gallus | place: USA: Madison | collected 2015-01-15 | reverse complement strand
GCCGAAACGACGGTCGCCAGCGCGTTGGCGAGCAGGTTCTCGAGCTCCAGCGTCTCGACAAGATCGCTGTTCCAGATCAGCGAGCGATCGGTGACCCGGAGGTCGGCCCGCGCCGCATAGACCTCGTGCATGCGCTTGACGCCGATGCCCAGCGTCTCGCCGGTGCGGAACACGGCCGCGTCGTCCTGCATCGTGCGCTGCATGCGCTCGCGCAGCTCGGCCGTGGGCGTGCCGCCATCGGCGTGGCGCAGCCGGTCGAAGTGCGCGAGGATCTTCTCCTCCTCGGCGCGGTTGGTGTCGGGAATGGCGGCGCCGCGATCCATCGTGACGCCGGCGCGCAACGCCGCGGCGCGCCCGAACACCACGAGATCGGTGAGCGAGTTTGAGCCGAGCCGGTTGGCGCCGTGCACCGACGCGCAGCCCGCCTCGCCCACCGCCATCAGCCCCGGCACGATGCGGTCGGGATCGTCCGCGGCGGGGTTCAACACCTCGCCGTGATAATTGGTGGGAATGCCCCCCATATTGTAGTGGACCGTCGGCAGCACCGGGATCGGGTCGCGCGTCAGGTCGACGCCGGCGAAGATGCGGGCGCTTTCGGTGATGCCCGGCAGCCGCTCATGCAGCACCGCCGGATCGAGATGGTCGAGATGCAGGTAGATGTGGTCCTTCTTGGGGCCCACGCCCCGCCCCTCGCGAATCTCGATGGTCATGCAGCGGCTGACGACGTCGCGGCTGGCGAGATCCTTGGCGTTGGGAGCATAGCGCTCCATGAAGCGCTCGCCCTCGGAATTGGTCAGATAGCCGCCCTCGCCACGCGCGCCCTCGGTGATCAGCACGCCCGCGCCATAGACGCCGGTGGGATGGAACTGGACGAACTCCATGTCCTGCAGCGGCAGCCCCGCCCGCACCACCATGCCGTTGCCGTCGCCCGTGCAAGTATGCGCCGAGGTTGCGGAGAAATAGGCGCGCCCATAGCCGCCCGTCGCCAACACCACGAGCTTGGCGCGGAAGCGGTGCAGCGTGCCGTCCTCGAGCGACCACGCCATGATGCCCTGGCACGTGCCGTCCGGCCCCATCACCAGATCGAGGGCGAAATACTCGACGAAGAACTGCGCATTGTGCTTGAGCGACTGCCCGTAGAGCGTGTGCAGGATGGCATGGCCCGTCCTGTCGGCCGCCGCGCAGGTGCGCTGCACCGGCGGGCCGTCGCCGAACTCGGTCATGTGCCCGCCGAAGGGGCGCTGGTAGATCTTGCCCTCGTCGGTGCGCGAGAACGGCACGCCGTAATGCTCGAGCTCGTAGACCGCCGCCGGCGCCTGGCGCGCCAGATATTCCATGGCGTCCATGTCGCCCAGCCAGTCCGACCCCTTGACGGTGTCGTACATGTGCCACTGCCAGCTGTCGGGGCCCATGTTCTTGAGCGAGGCGGCGATGCCGCCCTGCGCCGCGACCGTATGCGAGCGGGTGGGGAACACCTTGGTCACGCAGGCCGTGTTGAAGCCCTGCTCGGCCATGCCGAGCGTGGCGCGCAGCCCCGCGCCGCCGGCGCCGACGACAACCACGTCGAATTCGTGGTCGATGATCTCGTAAGCGGCCATGCGCGCTAACCCCAGAAGACGATTTTGGCGATCGCGGCGATGGTGAGCAGCGCGACGGCGATGGCGAAGGCATCGTTGGCGGCGAGCGCCAGCCGATGGCTCCGCTCCCCGAGATAGTCGTCGATCACCTCGCGCATGCCGATCCGCATATGCGCGCAGACATTGACGATCAGCAGCCCGAGCACCAGCGCGATGCCCGGATTGCGCACGGTCTCGATCATCTCGGCCCGCCCGGCGCCCGCCAGCCGCACGACGAACCACACGAAAAACAGGGTGAAGGCGATGTTGAGCGCGCCGGTGAAGCGCTGCGCGAAGAACAGCCGCGTCGCGCGCTTGCCGGCGCCGTAGCGGGTCCTGGGGTCGGCGATGACGGCCTTGTCGATCATTTGAACCACACGAACAGGGCCCAAGCGCCGAGCGTCAATACGATAGAGCCGGCCAGTTGCAGCCGCACGATCAGCTCGCGCCCGACGGCCCCCATGGCGCTCGGCCGGTCCCAGATGAAATAGCGAACGCCGCCCAGCATGTGGTGGAACAGCGCCCAGGTGGCGAGGAACCACACGATCTGCACGAGCCAGAAGCCGTAGATCGCGTTGACGACGGCGAAGGGGCCCTCGCCCAGCGCCGCTGCCCCCAGCCACACGACGATCAGCAGCGTGCCGAAATACATCGCCATGCCGGTGCCGCGATGGACGATCGACATGGTCATGGTGAGGGTGAAGCGCCAGATCGACAGATGCGGCGAAAGGGGCCTGGAGCGGGCTGCCATGAACGAATCTCGACGGTACGCCGGACGGGCGGACGCGCCTTCTCTTTGGAATGGTTCAAGACTTCTAGCGAGCCGGCCCCGCAAGGTCAAAGCGGAATGCCGTCGCCGCGCTCAGACTTTTTGCCGATCGCGCAGGCCGGGCGCCGGGCGCACAGCTTCGAGTGCGAGCAACGGCGGGCCGGCAAGGGCCGGCCGCGCCGCAACGGGCAGCGGCGCGGCATCGCGCGCAAACGCTTCGCGCAGCATGCCCGCGTTCACGGCGAGCACGGCGGCGACGATCAGCAGGGCGGTGGCGATTCGATGCATGGCAGGGCCAGTCTGCACGGGCGCGACTGCCGCTGGGCTGAATCGGCCATTCAGATTCCGTTCAGCCCGTGCCAGTCTCGGGCCGCCGCACACCGGAGCCCATTGTGACAGACTTCCTCCGCCCGATCCGCACCACGACGCTCGCCGACACCTGGGGGCGGGTGCAGCGCCACGAATTCGAGCTCAAGCGGCGCGACGGCACCTGGCAGCACCAGATCCGCGAAACCTACGATCGCGGCGACGGTGCGGCGGTGCTGCTCTGCGTTCCCGCCGAGGGCGCGGTCATCCTCACCCGCCAGTTCCGCTATCCCGCCTTCTACCGGGGCGAGCCGCCCTTCCTCGTCGAGGCCTGCGCCGGCAAGCTCGAGGGCGACGATCCCGAGACCTGCGCGCGCCGGGAGGCCGCCGAGGAGACGGGCTACGCCATCGGGCGCCTCGACAAGGCCTATGACTGCTTCACGAGCCCCGGCTCGGTGACCGAGCGGCTGACGCTGTTCATCGGGATCGTCGCCGGCCCGCCCGCCGGACCGGGCGGCGGGCTGACGGCCGAAGGCGAGGATATCGAGGTCCTCCGCCTGCCCTTCGCCGAGGCGCTCTCCATGGTCCGGACAGGCGAGATCGCCGACGCCAAGACCATCCTGCTTCTGCAATACGCCCAGCTCAGCGGCGTTTTCGGCTAGCGATAGTCGACGAGCTTGCGGTCGGGATCATAGGGCTGGTCGCCGACGATCTTGATCACCGCCTGCCCGCAGCGCATCTTCTTGCTCACCGCGTCGAAGGCGTAGGTGGGCGAGCCATGCAGCGTCCAGCCCTCGCTCAGGGCCTTCGTGACCTTGTGGCAAAAGGCCGAGTCATCGTCGCCGCTCAGGAATCGATAGATTTGCATTTGGACTCTGCTTGGGTGTTGAACGGCGGCCTGCTTAGCTGTAATCCGCCGCCATGCACAGTTTCCCCAAGCACCTGCTCGACGGCTACCACCACTTCATGGCGGATCGCTATGCGCGCGAGACGGCCCGCTACAGGGAGCTTGCCCGCAGCGGCCAGAGCCCCACGACGATGGTCATCGCCTGCTGCGACAGCCGCGCGGCGCCAGAAACCATCTTCGATGTCGGCCCCGGCGAACTCTTCGTGCTGCGCAATGTCGCCAACCTCGTGCCGCCTCATGAGATGGACGAGGCCCAGCACGGCACCTCGGCGGCCATCGAATTCGCCATCTCGGGGCTTCACATCACCGATCTCGTCGTCCTCGGCCATGGCCGCTGCGGCGGCATCCGCGCCGCGCTCAACCCCGGCCACGCGCTGACCCAAAGCGATTTCATCGGCAAGTGGATGCACCTGCTGGCGCCGGTGACCGATCAGGTCGCCACCTATTCCTTCCTCACCCCCGGCGAGCGCGAAACGGTGCTGGAGCGGCTTTCGGTGCGCAATTCCATCAAGAACCTGCGCACCTTTCCGTTCATTGCCAAGGCCGAGACCGAGGGCAAGCTGGCCCTGCACGGCGCCTGGTTCGACGTGTCGACCGCCGAATTGTGGGTGATGGACCCCGAGACGGGCGATTTCGGCCGCCCCGAGCCCGACGCGCCGCTGCCCAAATCGGCCTGAGGCCGGCTCCCGCTCAGGCGGCCCGCCGCTCCACCAGCCGGCGCGCGATCAGCGTCTCGAGGATCTGCACCGTATTGAGTGCCGCGCCCTTGCGCAGATTGTCCGAGACGATCCACAGGTTGAGCCCGTTCTCGACCGTCGCGTCCTCGCGGATGCGGCTGACGAAGGTGTCGTCGTCGCCCACCGCCTCGACGGGCGTCGCGTAGCCGCCGGCCTCGCGCTTGTCGATGACGGCGATCCCCGGCGCCTCGCGCAGCACGTCGCGCGCCTCGTCGGGCGAGATCGGGTTGACGAACTCGATGGTGACCGCCTCGGAATGGCCGACGAACACGGGCACGCGCACGCAGGTGGCGGTGAGCTTGATCTTCGGATCGAGGATCTTCTTGGTCTCGGCCACCATCTTCCACTCTTCCTTGGTCGAGCCGTCCTCCATGAAGACGTCGATATGGGGAATGACGTTGAAGGCGATCTGCTTGGAAAAGCTCCGCGGCGTCGGCGTGTCGTTGACGAAGATGCCCTTGGTCTGCGTCCACAATTCGTCCACCGCTTCCTTGCCGGCGCCCGACACCGACTGGTAGGTGGCGACGACGACGCGCCGGATGGTGGCGAAATCGTGCAACGGCTTCAGCGCCACGACGAGCTGCGCCGTCGAGCAATTGGGATTGGCGATGACGTTCTTGCGGTTCGGCTGCGCCATATAGGCGTCGAGCACATGGCCGTTGACCTCGGGCACGATCAGCGGCACGTCGGCGTGGTAGCGCCAGAAGCTCGAATTGTCGACGACGAGGCACCCCGTCGCCCCGATCTTTTCGCCATAGTCGCGAGCGATGGTCGAGCCGGCCGACATCAGCGCGAAATCGACCCCCGTAAAATCGAAATTCTCGAGGTTCTGCGCCTTGATCCGCTTGTCGCCGAAGCTCAGTTCCTGGCCCTGCGAGCGCGACGAGGCGAGCGCGATCACCTCCGAGGCGGGAAACCTGCGCTCGGCGAGGATGTTGAGCATTTCGCGGCCCACATTGCCCGTGGCTCCGACGACAGCGACGCGATAACCCATGATTTCCGGTTCCTTCGACCCCATCCCCCGCACCGGACACGCCGGCGGCTCAAGCTCACGCGGCCTCTCCCCGGCGGGGAGCGGCCCGGGGACAGGCGTCAGGGGGTTTTGGTGGTTTTGGTCTCGAGGCTCGCGGACGCGAAACCGCCGCCCGGAAAAATCGTCTCCGGCGCGATCCCGATGTCCTGCATGTCTTCGCGCATTGCGAAACCCTCAAGCGATCAGCGGCTTTTACGCCGAAATGGCAAAGAGTCAATGAAGCGGCTATGGGACGGCGATGCGAAACTTTGACATCGTCGTTCTCGGCGCCGGCGCGGCCGGCATGATGGCCGCCATCGAAGCAGGCAAGCGCGGCCGCCGCGTGCTCGTCGTCGACCATGCCGGGGCGCCCGGCGAAAAAATCCGCATCTCCGGCGGCGGGCGCTGCAACTTCACCAACATCCATACGCGCCCCGACAGGTTCATCTCGGCCAACCCCAAATTCGCCGTTTCCGCGCTCAGCCGCTACACGCCCCAGCGCTTCATCGACCTCGTGCGCGCCTACGGCATCGCCTATCACGAAAAGACCCTCGGCCAGCTCTTCTGCGACGGCTCCTCGGCGCAGGTGGTCAATCTGCTGACCTCGGAGCTGGGCCGCGCCGGCGCGACGCTCGAGCTGGCGACAACTGTCGAAGCGGTGGACAAGACCGATGCCGGCTTTCGCCTGCGCCTCTCCAGCGGCGAGGTGGCGGCCGCGGCGGTGATCGTCGCCACCGGCGGCAAGTCGATCCCCAAGATGGGCGCGACGGCGCTGGGCTACCGCCTCGCCGAGCAGTTCGGCCTCGCCGTCACCGAGACCCGCCCGGCGCTGGTGCCGCTGACCTTCGAGCCGCGCATGCTGGAGCGCCTGGCGCCCCTCTCGGGCATTGCCGTCGAGGCCGACGTGGCGGCCAACGGGCGCCGCTTCCGCGAGGCGCTGCTGTTCACCCATCGCGGCCTGTCGGGGCCGGCCATCCTGCAGGTCTCGAGCTACTGGCGCGAGGGCGACCCCATCGTGCTCGACCTGCTGCCCGACACCGATGTCGCCGCCCTGCTCAAGGCGGCGCGCGCCGAAACGCCGAAGCTCGCCCTGCAGACCGTGCTGGCCAGACACCTGCCGCGCCGGCTCGCCCAGATGCTGGCCGAGGAGATCGCCCTGCCCGGCATGATCGGCGATGTCTCGGACAAGCGGATCGCCGCCGTCGCCGCGGCGCTGACCGCCTGGAGCCTGAAGCCCACCGGCTCCGAGGGCTACAGGACCGCCGAGGTGACGCTGGGCGGCGTCGCCACCGCTGGCCTCGACTCCGCCACCATGGAAGCGCGCACGGTCCCGGGCCTCTACATCGTCGGCGAGGTCGTCGACGTGACCGGCTGGCTCGGCGGCTACAATTTCCAATGGGCCTGGGCCAGCGGCTGGGCCGCCGGCCAGGCCGCCTGAGCGTCTCAGGCGCTAAGCGGCGGCCGGTATGATGGCGGCGATGTCGTCGCCCGCCTGCTGCTCGGCGAGCGTCAGATCGTAAAGGCTCTGCAGATTCATCCAGAAATCCGGTGTCGTGCCGAAAAAGCGACCGAGACGCAGCGCCGTGTCGGGCGTGATGCCGGTCTGGGTTCGGCACAGCCGCTCGACACGCGTGCGGGGCACGCCGAGCTTTTGCGCAAGACCGTAGGGCGACAGCCGCAGCGGCCGCAGATATTCCTCGGCAAGATACTCGCCCGGATGTACCGGCGGCACGATCCGCACGGCAGCGCGCTCAGTGATAGTCGACAATCTCAACGTCCTCTGCTCGCCCGGCGACATCAGCGAGTCCAGTTCGGACGCAGCTATCAAGGCCGCAAGCTTGCGCTGCGCCGGCCGCACGAGAGCAGCGGGGAACGCCTTCAGGCACGACACGCCGCTCTATGCCGACCTGTCGGTGACCTCGACGAGGCCACCTCCTCGCTCGATTCCGAATCGGAGCTGCTGATCCAGCAGGCGATGGAGCGCCTGATGGTGGGCCGCACGACGATCGTCATCGCCCATCGCCTGTCGACGGTGCGCGCGCTCGACTGGCTGCTCGTCTTCGACAGGGGCCGGATCGTCGAGGAAGGCACCCACGAGACGCTGGTGCGCGCCGAGGGCGGCATCTATCGCCGCCTGTTCGAGCGCCAAGCGCTGGAGCTGACCCGCGGCCTCGCCGTGGCGTAGCCGCTAGGTGTCGAAGTCCAGCGCGGCGCGTGGCGTGCCGCGGCGGGCCTCGTATTCGGCGACGAGCGTCGCGAAATCGGCCGCGCCATAGCTGCCGAACCACTCGCCGAGGCCGGTGCGCTTGCGCCGGTGCCGCAGCCCCAGCTCCATCAGCAGCACGTCGAGATAATTGTGCAGATGCGCGCCCACCGAATAGGCGCGCGCCGGCTCGGCGATGGTGTGGGCGCGCTTCCAGGCGGCGACGCGCGCCGCACTCGCCGCCATCGCAGCGGCGGGCGGCAGCACCAGGTCGCCGCGCGCCACGGCATCGAGCCAGATCGTGCCGATCTCGACCGAGGCGATGTGCAGCGGATTATGGGCGAAGCCGACAAAGCCCAGCCGCCGCAGCCCGGGATGAACGAGGTGCCGGTAGAGCTGCACGCCGTCGGGCGAGGCGGCGAACTCGGCCGCGACCGGCGCCGGCAGGAAAGGCAGCGTCGGCCGCTCGTAGCCGATGGCCGTAACGACGATATCGGCGACGACCTCGCTGCCGTCGGCGAGCAGCACCGCCTGTCCGGAAAACCCCGCCACCGCGGCCCGGTGCGGCTGCACGGCACCGCGCGCCACCGCCGGGAAATAGGCGTCGGGCGCCAGCGTGCCGCGGAACTGGGCGTGCAGGCCATGCATCGGATCGACCGCCGCCAGCCGCGCCCGGGCGGCGGCGGCGCGGCCGCCGCCGAGCCCGAGCCGGCGCCGGACGAGCCAGCCGCTCACCGCCTCGTTGCGCGCCGCAAGGCGCGGATCGCGCGCCACGCTGCGCCGCTGCAGCGCCGATGGATAGACCCAGGAGCGCGCGAAGGCCGTCGACAGGCGCTGCGTCGACAGCCGCGCGCTGGACTGGCCGAACAGCGTGCGCGGCATCAGCCAGCGCGCCGCCCGGAAGATGTGATGCACCTCGCTCGCGCGGCCGAGCGCGAAGCTCACCATGTCGACGGCGCTCTTGCCGAAGCCGACCACGGCGACGCGCTGGCCGTCGAACAAGGCCGGATCGCCCACCTCGTGCTCGCCGAGGATGCGCCCGGCGAACGCCGCCTGCCCCGGCAGCGCGAGGCGCGCCTTCTCATGCGTGAACTGGCCGGCCGCGACGAGGACCAGCCCGGCATCCAGCGCCGTCGCGCCCTCGGGCGTGTCGAGCGTCAGCCGCCAGCCTTCGGGCTGTTCGGTGAGGGTGCGCACTGTATGGTCGAAGCGGATGTCGAGGCCGAAATGCGCGACGGCCGCCTCGAGATAGCGCAGCACGTCGCCGGCCGGCGGATAGGTGTCGGCCGCGACGGGCCAGGGAAAGTCCGAGAAAGCGTAGAGTTCGTGCGGGATCTGCAGGCGGACGCCGGCATAGGCATGCGCCCACACCCCGCCGAGCCGCGGCCCGCGCTCGAACAGGGTGACCTCGTGGCCGAGCTGCTTCAGCGTCTTGGCCGCCGCGATGCCGGAAACACCCGCTCCGACGACCGCGACGCGCATGGCGCTAGCCGGCGAGTTTCTTGAGGATGGCGGCCCCCATCTCTTCGGTGCCCACCGCCTTGCCGCCCTGGGCGATGTCGCCGGTCCGCAGCCCGTCGTCGAGCACCGCGGCGATGGCCGCCTCGAGCCGGTTGGCCAGCTCCACCCGGCCGAAGGAATAGCGCAGCGCCATCGCAAAGCTCGCCAGCATGGCGATGGGATTGGCGAGCCCCTTGCCGGCGATGTCGGGCGCCGAGCCGTGTACCGGCTCGTAGAGCGCCTTGCGCCGGCCGGCGGCGTCGGGCGCCCCGAGCGAAGCCGAGGGCAGCATGCCGAGCGAGCCGGTGAGCATGGCGGCGGCGTCGGACAGGATGTCGCCGAACAGGTTGTCGGTCACCAGCACGTCGAACTGCTTGGGATTGCGCACCAGCTGCATCGCCGCATTGTCGGCGAGAATTTGCTGGAAGGCGACATCGGGATAGTCCCTGGCGACGCGCTGGGCCACCTCGTCCCACAGCACGCCCGACTTCATCACGTTCTTCTTGTCGGCCGAATGGACCTTGCTGCCGCGCGTCCGCGCCAGATCGCAGGCGACGCGCACGATGCGCTCGATCTCGTAGGTCTCGTAGACCTGCGTGTCGACGGCGCGCTTCTGGCCGTTGCCGAGATCGGTGATCTCCTTGGGCGCCCCGAAATAGACGCCGCCGGTGAGCTCGCGCACGATGAGGATGTCGAGCCCCTCGACCAGCTCGCGCTTCAGCGAGGAGGCATCGGCCAGCGCCGGGTAGCAGATGGCCGGCCGCAGATTGGCGAACAGCTGCAGTTCCTTGCGCAGCCGCAGCAGCCCCGCCTCGGGGCGCTGGTCATAGGCGACGGCGTCCCATTTGGGGCCGCCCACGGCGCCGAAGATCACCGCGTCCGCGTCCAGCGCGCGCTGCATGTCCGCATCCGAGATCGCCTCGCCATGCACGTCATAGGCACAGCCGCCGACAAGCCCCGTCTCGGTCGAAAAATCCGTCTCACCCTGCGCGTTGAGCCAGCGCACGAGTTTTTCGACCTCCCCCATCACTTCGGGGCCGATGCCGTCGCCGGGAAGCAGGAGGAGGGAATGCGTGGCCATGATCTTTCCGTTCTGTGGGACTGCCGGCTGATATCGCAGTTTCGGCGCGGCCGGCAAGCCGGCGGCGTCGCACCCCGCGCTCAGCTCGTGAAGAAGTGCTGCGTGCCGTGCGCCTCGATGGCCTGGGCGAGCCGGCTCAGCGCGTGGATATAGGCGGCCGAGCGCATCGTCACCTGCCGGTCCTGCGCCAGCGTCCAGATGGCGCGGCCCTCGCATTCGACGATGCGCAGCAGCCGCTGATGGATCTCCTCGAGATCCCAGTAGAAGCCCTGCCGGTTCTGCACCCACTCGAAATAGGAGACCGTCACCCCGCCGGCATTGGCGAGGATGTCGGGGAGCACGATGACGCCGCGCTGGCCGAGCACCTTGTCGGCATCGGGCGTCACCGGCCCGTTGGCCAGCTCGACGATGACCTTGGCGCGCACCGTCGCGGCATGTTCGACGGTGATCATGTCCTCGAGCGCAGCCGGCACCAGCTGCTCGCAGTCGACCGCCAGCAGCGCCTCGGGCGTGATGATCTCGGCGCCCAGCTCGGCGGCCAGTTCGGTGACGTGCCGGCCGGCGGTCTTGCCCGCCAGCAGCCGCGCCACGTCGAGCCCGTCGGCCTTGTGGATGGCGCCGGCCGAATCCGACACTGCGACGATGGAATGGCCGTCCGCCGCCGCCAGCTCGGCATAATACTGGCCGGCATTGCCGAAGCCCTGGATGGCGATGCGGGTGCGGCTGCCCAGCCCCAGTTCCGTCGCCAGGTGGCGCACCAGGTAGTAGCCGCCCCGCGCCGTCGCGTCGGTGCGCCCGAGCGAGCCGCCCAGCGCCAGCGGCTTGCCGGTGATGACGGCCGGCGAGATGCTGCCGACGATCTGGTTGTACTCGTCGGCCATCCAGCCCATGACCATCGCATTGGTGTAGACGTCGGGCGCCGGGATGTCCCTGTCGGGCCCGACGACGCGCGAGAACGCCTGCATGTAGGCGCGGCTCAGCCGCTCCAGCTCGGCCTTGGACAGCTTGCGCGGATCGACCTTGACGGCGCCCTTGCTGCCGCCGAAGGGCAGATTCATCACCGCGCATTTGAACGTCATCCAGAAGGCCAGCGTCTCGACCTCCTCGACCGCGGCGTCGGGATGGAAGCGGATGCCGCCCTTGGTCGGCCCGCGCGTGTCGTCGTAGCGGCACCGCCAGGCGAGGAACGACTTGCGCGAGCCGTCATCCATGCGGATGAGCAGACGCATCTGGATCGTCTCGCGCGGGAATTTGAGCTTCTCGATGACGTCCGCATCGATATTGATATGCCCGGCGGCCTCATCGAGGCGGCTGAGGGCGCGATCCAGCAGCGTTTCCGTCATATGTCCCGTGTCCCGTCGAACCTGATCCGTGGCGAAATGGCGGGGCATTGGGTGCCACGTTTGGGCCCGGTAGGTCAATAAAGCTGACGCATATTGCCTGGAAAATATTCTTCCCGCTTATTGATGCGGCAGGCTGCGTCCCGAATATCGCTGCCCGATCCTCGGTATTTCAGGCGTTTTTCGTGCTTTTGTCACTGCCGCGCCCTATGTCGCTGCCTATCTCGAACGCGAGCAGCAGCAGGCGGAACTGTGCGCGCCGTGGGATCCGGCCGGCGCCTCAGGCGGCGAAGAGATTGCGGTCGAACAGCACCCAGAAGGTGAGCAGATTGGTGAGGATGTGAGCGATGCTCACATAAAACACCGAACCGGTCCGCCAGGCGATGGCGCTCCAGAGCAGGCCCAGCAGGCCGGCGCCCCCGATCAGGGCAGCGGCGCCGCCATCGAAGACGATGCCCCGGCTCAGCGCCAGCGGCACGTGCCAGAGGGTGAACAGGGCCCAGCCCAGCCATAGCCCCAGCCTCGGGCGGGCGCGGAAGGTGGCGAGAAAGCCGCCGCGCCAGGCCATTTCCTCCAGCGGGCCGTTGATCAGGGCGATGAGAATGGCCAGCCACATCCCGCCGACGGTCAGGATGGCGGTATTGGGCGCGAAGGCGATGGCGGCGATCAGCCCGACCTGCACCAGCAGCAGGGGAAGCAGCCACCGGTCGCGCCCGTGCAGCTTTTTGGAGAACAGCCGCCCGTCATTGCCCGGCAGGGCGTGCAGCCCGATCACCGGCAGGCAGAAACTCAGCCAGTAAAAGGTCAGCGAGAAAAGATAGCCGGCGCGCCAGTCCCATTGCGTCAGGGCCGGCACCAGGAAAAACAGCGCCCCGATGACGAGTGCCGCATGGGCGATGAGGGCAAGCTGCTTGCCGGTCATCGCCCGCATGCGGCTGCCGAGCGAGCTAGAGCCACGGCCGGCTTTCGGCCATCTTGCCCTCGAAGGCGGCGATGCCGGCGCCGGCCTTGAGCGTCGTGGCAATATCGTCGAGGCCTTCGAGCAGCACCGCCTTGCGCGCCGGGTCGATGTCGAAATGCAGCGTACCGCCGTCCGGCCCGCGGATCGTCTGGCTCTCGAGATCGACGGAAATGGTGGCGTTCGAGCCGCGCTCGGCATCGTCCATCAGCAGCTTGAGCTGGTCCGGCGTCACGACGATCGGCAGAATGCCGTTCTTGAAGCAGTTGTTATAGAAGATGTCGGCAAAGCTTGTCGAGATGACGCAGCGTATGCCGAAATCGAGCAGCGCCCAGGGCGCATGCTCGCGCGAGCTGCCGCAGCCGAAATTGTCGCCCGCGACGATGATCGAGGCATTCCTGTAGGCCGGCTTGTTGAGCACGAACTCGGCATTTTCCGAGCCGTCCTCATTGTAGCGCATCTCCGAGAACAGCGCCGAGCCGAGCCCGGTGCGCTTGATCGTCTTCAGATACTGCTTGGGAATGATCATGTCCGTGTCGACATTGATGATCGGCAGCGGCGCGGCGACGCCCGTGAGCTGGGTGAACTTTTCCATGATCGGACCCCTTTCGTGCGGGGTAATGGCCCGGACGGGCCGGGAAATCAAGGCCGCTCCCGCCGGCGCGGGCTTGCCCGCTGCGCCGGCCTCGACGGCGCTCAGGCCGGAACGAACTCGAACTCGTTGTCGAGCACGCCGTCGGTGCGGTCGCCGACCTTGAGGGCGAGGTTCTGCGTGTTGAGCTCGGCGAGCCACTCGTCCCACGAGACGAGATCGAGGCCGCCCGGGCGGTCCTGCTCCTGGCTCTCGCCGGAATTGAGCAGATACTGGTCGAACACGATGCGCAGCACGATCGTGCTGCGCGTGCCCGAGGGCAGCTCCGACCAGGCGGGCATGCCCGAGCGGGCTTCGGCCCAGTGCCGGATTTCGTCTGCGGTTCTGAGAATTCGGGACATGCAACGCTCCAGAACGAACCCGGCCGGGCGGCCGGGCAGGTGGTCACGGCGGGTCGCCGGCTCAGTTGAGCGGCTTGCGCTCCACGAGTTCATACGCGTTTTCGCCGTCCTCGGACACCCTCAGCGCCAATTGCTGGCGGTCGAGTTCGGCCAGCCACGCCGACCAGCTCACCGGGCTCGCGCCCTGGTCGACATGCGGCATGCCCTCCGGCCGGCGCGGGCTGGAGAATTTGAGGGCGAGCCGCGCCCGCCACTCGCCGAAACTGTTGGGCGCCCGCACCATGGCGGGCATGCCGCGCCGGCGCGCCACCCAGGCCTGGATGTCCCGGTGGCGCGTCAAAGTCTGTGCACGAGTCATAGGAATCCCTCCACACGCTCAGGCTCAACTTTCGTCGACGGCGCTTGGTTCCAGTGACGCATTGCCGCGGGGCCGCCGCTGCCGGGGGCCCCGCCATCATGCCGCGAGTCGGGCGGCGGCGGGAACCGCTCAGCTCGCGGTGGCGACGTCGAGCGCCAGCGCCACCATGTCCTTGAGCGAGCTCTGGCGCGCCTCGGCATCGATCTGCGCGCCGGTGACGAGGCAATCGGTCATCGTGCACACCGTCAGCGCCCGCGCCCCGAAGCGCGCGGCCAGCGTGTAGAGCGCCGCCGATTCCATCTCGACGCCGATGACGCCATGCGCCGGCAGCCGGCCATAGCCCTCGAGGCCCGGCGCCTCGTGGTAGAAGATGTCCGAGCTCAGCATGTTGCCGACATGGGTGGGCAGCCCCCGCTCGGCGGCGAGGTCCGCGGCGGCGCGCAGCAGCCCGAAATCGGCGATGGGCGCGTAGTTGAACGGCCCGAAATGCCCGCGCACGATGGTGGAATCGGTCGAGGCCGCCTGCGCCAGGATGAGGTCGCGCACCTGCACCGCGGCGTTGAGCCCGCCGCAGGTGCCGATGCGGATGAGCGTGCGGACGCCGTAGACGTTGATCAGCTCGTGCACGTAGATGGCCAGCGACGGCTGGCCCATGCCGCTCGCCTGCACCGAGACCGGCCGGCCGTTCCAGCTGCCGGTATAGCCGAGGCAGTTGCGCACCGAATTGACCAGCCGTGCCTCGGACAGGAAGGTCTCGGCCACCCATTTGGCGCGCAGCGGATCGCCGGGCATCAGCACCGCCTCGGCATAGTCTCCGGGCCTGGCGTGGTTGTGCGGGGTCATTGCGGCTTCTCCTTTGCGTGCACGGCACGGAAACCCTATATCTCGACCCGCATTTGCTGCAAATGAGGGCGCGCGCAACCGGAGAGCCGGCGCGGACGCGCGCCGCGCACGGAGGCGGACATGGCTGCGAAGATCTTCATCGATGGCGAGGCCGGCACCACCGGCCTGCAGATTCGCGAGCGGCTCGCCGGCCGGCGCGACATCGAGCTGGTGTCGATCGACACCGACAGGCGCAAGGATCTCGACGAGCGCCGGCGCCTGCTCAACGCCGCCGACATCGCCATTCTCTGCCTGCCCGACGAGGCGGCGCGCGAGAGCGTGCGCCTCATCGACAACGGCACGACACGGGTGATCGACGCCTCGAGCGCCCATCGCGTCGCCGCCGGCTGGACCTATGGCTTTGCCGAGCTCGACGGCGCGCAGGCCGGCCGCATCGCCGCGGCGACGCGCGTCAGCAACCCCGGCTGCTGGCCGCAGGGCGCCATCGCGACGGTCCGCCCGCTCGTCGCGGCGGGGCTGGTGCCGGCCGACTATCCCGTCACCCTGCACGGCATTTCGGGCTATTCGGGCGGCGGCAAGACGATGATCGCGGATTACGAGGCGGCGGGCGCCGCGGCCAGCGCCTTCATGCCCTACGGGCTGGGCTTCCGGCACAAGCATCTGCCCGAGCTGCAGACCTACGCGCAGCTCGCCCGCACGCCGCTGTTCAATCCGGCGGTGGGCAATTTCGCCCAGGGCATGATCACGCTGGTGCCGCTGCAGCTCGCCACGCTGGCGCGGGTGCCGTCGGGGCGCGAGCTGCACGCCGCCCTCGCCGACCATTATGCCGCGATCCAAGGCGGCTTCGTCGAGGTGGCGCCGCTGAGCGCCGAGGAACGCTCGCCCGAGCTCGACCCCGAGCGCTACAACGGCACCAACAGGATGCGCCTGCACGTCTTCGCCAATGACGAGCGCGCCCAGGCGACGCTCGTCGCCGTCTACGACAATCTCGGCAAGGGCGCCTCGGGCGCCGCGGTGCAGAACCTCAACCTGATGCTCGGCGTCGCCGCCGACACCAGCCTCGCCGCCTAGGGGCGAGGGGCGCCGTCACGCGGTCAGGTCGGCGACACGCATCGCCGCGGCGCGGATGGCGTCGGCCGGCGCGAGGCTGAGCAGCAGGCCGCGCTGGCCGGCATTGATGTAGATGCGCTCGTAGAGCTGCGCCGTCTCGTCGAGCGCCGTGGGCACCCGGCGCTTCTGCCCGAACGGGCCGATGCCGCCGACCCTGTAGCCCGTCAGCCGCTCGGCCGCCGGCACCGCCAGCATGGCCGCCGCCTTGCCGGAAAAGACCGCGGCAACCTTCTTGAGGCTTGCCTCCCTGTCGGCCGGAATGACGACGCAGACCGGCCGCCCATCGACCTCCAGCATCAACGTCTTGAAGGTCGCGGCCGCATCGATGCCGAGGGCCGCGGCCGCCGCGAGGCCGACGCGGGGCGCCTGGCCGTCATAGACGTAGGGGTGGAGCGACAAGGCGACGCCCAGCTTCTGGAGCGCGAGCGTGCCCTGGGTGGTGTGGGACATGGCGGACGGAGGCCGGACGGCGGACAACGGACAGGCCCGATTGCTACTCGCGATTCGCCTGCTCTTCCAGCGCCTCCATGTCCTCGTCCGAAAAGCCGAAATGATGGCCGATCTCGTGCACGAGCACATGCGTCACGATCTCGCCCAGCGTCTCGCCGTCGGGGCTCTCGGCCCAATAGTCGAGGATGGGGCGGCGATACAGCCAGACCTGGTTGGGCAATTGCCCGGTGAAGGGCGTGGCGCCGCCCTGCGGCAACCCGACGCCGCGGAACAGCCCCAGAATGTCGAACTCGGTCTCGAGCTCCATCTCGGCGACGGTCTCATCGTCGGGGAAGTCGGCGACGACGCAGGGCACCTCGCCGACGAGCGCCCGGAACGCCGCCGGCAGCGCCGCAAAGGCGGCCGCCGCCATCTGCTCGAAATCGTCGAGGCTGGGCGCCGTGCGCTCGGTCCAGGGATTGGCGGTCATGGCAGGCGGCATCCGCCCGGAGTTATTTCCACTCGCGGATGTCGACGAAGCGCCCGGCCACCGCCGCCGCCGCCGCCATGGCCGGCGAGACGAGGTGCGTGCGGCCCTTGAAGCCCTGCCGACCCTCGAAATTGCGGTTGGAGGTCGAGGCGCAGCGCTCCTGCGGCTTGAGCTTGTCGGGGTTCATGGCAAGGCACATGGAACAGCCCGGCTCGCGCCACTCGAAGCCGGCAGCCTTGAAGATCCTGTCGAGCCCTTCCTCTTCGGCCTGCGCCTTCACGAGGCCCGAGCCCGGCACCACCATGGCGTTGACCCCCGCGGCGACCTTGCGGCCGGCGACGACCGCCGCGGCGGCCCGCAGATCCTCGATGCGCCCATTGGTGCACGAGCCGAGAAAGACCCGCTCGATGGTGATGTCGGTGATCTTCGTGCCCGGCTTGAGGCCCATATAGTCGAGGGCCCGCCATTTGGAGGCGCGCTTGTTCTCGTCGGCGATCTGGTCGGGATCGGGCACGACGCCGGTGACCGACACCACGTCCTCGGGCGAGGAGCCCCAGCTGACGATGGGCGGCAGCTTGGCCGCGTCGAGCAACACGACCTTGTCGTACTGTGCGTCGTCGTCCGACTTGAGCGTCTTCCAATAGTCGAGCGCCATGTCCCACGCCTTGCCGGTCGGCGCGCGCGGACGGCCCTTCACATAGGCGAAGGTCTTCTCGTCGGGCGCGATCAGCCCGGCGCGGGCGCCGCCCTCGATCGACATGTTGCACACGGTCATGCGGCCCTCCATCGAGAGCGCGCGGATGGCCTCGCCCGCATATTCGATGACGTGGCCCGTGCCGCCGGCCGTGCCGATCTCGCCGATGATGGCGAGGATGATGTCCTTGGCGGTGACGCCGGGCGGCAATTGCCCGTCGACGCGCACCAGCATGTTCTTGGCCTTCTGCTGGATCAGCGTCTGTGTCGCCAGCACATGCTCGACCTCGGAGGTGCCGATGCCGTGCGCCAGCGCCCCGAAGGCGCCGTGCGTCGAGGTGTGGCTGTCGCCGCACACGATGGTCATGCCGGGCAGCGTGAAGCCCTGCTCGGGCCCGACGATGTGGACGATGCCCTGCCGCTTGTCGAAGGGGTCGTAATATTCGATGCCGAAATCGCGGGTGTTCTCGGCCAGCGCCGCGATCTGGATGGCGCTTTCCGGGTCCGGATTGGGCAGCGAGCGATCGGTCGTGGGCACGTTGTGGTCGACGACCGCGAGCGTGCGCTCGGGCGCGCGCACCCGGCGCTGGTTGAGTCGCAGCCCCTCGAAGGCCTGCGGACTCGTCACCTCGTGCACCAGATGGCGGTCGATATAAATGAGCGACGTGCCGTCCGGGTTGTTCGCGACCAGGTGATCGTCCCAGATTTTATCGTACAGCGTGCGGCCCATTTGGCGATAAAGTCCCGTATTGCTAAGGGTTCGATGGAACCGGCGTCATAAGATGCCGGAGGCGCCGGGGTCAAGCCGTGCGGTCGCTCAGGCGGTTCACGAGAAAGGCACCGGCGAGGGTCGTGTCGAGGCCGATGCGGCGGCGGGCGAACCAGGCGATGGCGAGTTGCGCGGCGATGCGGGCGGTCATGTTGACCGCGGCCGCGCCGACCAGCCCGAATAGCGGGATCGCGGCCAGTTGCACCAGCATGCCGACGATGACGATGGAGCCGAAGATGCGCACATAGGCGCGCTCATGCCCGGTCATCATCAGCACGATCCGCGAGGGACCCGTGGCGGCGTCGACCAGCAGCCCGATACTGAGCAGTACGAGGATCGTCTTGCCCTGCTCCTGGCCGGGCCCGAACAGCGACAGGATGGTCTCGCCGAACAGCAGGAAGCCGACGAATACGGCGAGCGAGAAGACGAATCCGGCCCAGGCGCACAGCGCCGAGATGGCCTGCGCCTTGCGCATCTCGCCGGCGTGGAAGTGCTGCGCCACCATGGGCGCCACGACGAGCTGGATGGCGAACATGAACAGCGTCAGCAGCCCCGCCGTGCGGAAGGCGTTGAAATAGATGCCCGCCGCGGCCGGTGCGACCAGCAGACCGACAAGGATGATGTCGACATTGAGCGCGGCGGAATCGAGCACCGTGCCCAGAAAGAACGAACGGCTCGGCCGGCCATGCGCCCGCCAGTAGGCGCCGAGCCCTGCTGTGCCCGGCGCGATCTCGTAGCCGCGCGCCCGCGCCAGCAGATATTGCAGCGCCAGCGCCAGCCCGAGCACGACGGCGGTGAGCAGCAGCGCCGCCCAGCCGCTGAGCGGCACGCCCGCATAATAGAGCGCCACGACCAGCAGCGGCAGCGCCAGCCGCCAGACGATGTCGCGCGGGCTGAGCGCCGTCCACACCGAGCCCTGGGCCCTCAGCGCCGAGCTCCAGTATTCGGCCAGCGCCAGCGGCAGCACCAGCGCCGCCGCCGCGTAAAGATGCAGCACCGGGGCGGGATCGAGCGCCGCCGCCGCGGCGCCGACGACGAGCAGCGCCACGGTGATGCCCAGCCCCGCGATCAGCGTGATGGCGCCGCCGGCACGCAGCGCCTCGAGCGCCTTGGCCGGCCGCCGGGCGACCATCTCTTCGGGCCAGTAGCGCAGGATCGCCGTCTGCTGGCCGTAGGTGGCGCCGATGGCGAGGATCGTCGCGAGGGCCAGCCCGAAGGCAAAATAGCCATACTCGACAACGCCCATCAGCCGCGACAGGATGACATACATGCCATAGGTCAGCCCCGCCGTCGCGACCTTGACGACCAGCGAGGCCAGCGACTTCGCCAGACCCGAGCGGAGCAGGCTGCGAAGGTCCGAGCGCGGGTTGTGATCCATGGCGATGGGGACTATGCCCCTCATTGTCTTAGAAGGTCTTACCGGCCCCTCGACTTTATCAGGCGGCGGACGCACTCTGGGCGGACCTGATGCGTCATGGTTAAGGGGGCCATGGCCATGGATGCGATGAGCGACACACGGCGCGGCCTCATGGGGCGCGTGGACGAGCTCAGGCAGACCGAGCCCAATTTCGCCCGTTTCATGCTGGCAACGCTCGAGGCCACCCCCTCCGGCGACCTCGACGGCACCTCGCCCGAAATCTTCGAGGCGGCGCTGCGCAAGACCTATACGCGGCTGGGCAAGCGCGAGGGCCGCAGCCACGTCGTCTTCGATCTGGCGCCCGAGCATCCCGGCCATCCCGAGCGGCTCGAGGTCTTTTCTGCCGACATGCCCTTCATCGTCGATTCGGTGCTGGCGGCGATCCGCGCCAAGGGCGGCGTCATCCGGTTCATGGCCCATCCGGTGCTGCATCTCGACCCGGAATCCTACCGCCTGCTCGACGCGCCGACGCCCGATGCCGTCAACGAAAGCCTGCTCCTCGTCGAGATCGAGCCCCTCGCCGACGAAGCGGCGCGCGCCGCGCTCGTCGCCGAGCTCGAGGGCACGCTGACCGAGGTCTATCGCGCGACGCGCAGCTGGCGGCCGATGCTCGAGCGGCTGCGCCGCGTCGTCGAGGACTGGAAGCTCAACCCGCCCCGCGCCGCGACCGCCGCCATCGGCGAGGCCAAGGAGTTCCTCGCCTGGCTCGCCGAGCACAATTTCACCTTCCTCGGCATGCGCGAATACCGGCTCGAGGGCGAGGGCGAGGCTCGCCGGCTGGTGCCGCTCCTCACCTCCGGCCTCGGCATCCTCGAGGACCAGGCGCTGCATTTCCTGCGCACCGGCGCCGACTATGTCGAGATGACCGCCCAGCACGTCGCCTGGCTTGCCGAGCCCGACCCGCTGATGGTGACCAAGGCCAATGTGCGCACCCGCGTGCACCGGCGCGCCCACATGGACTATGTCGGCGTCAAGCTCTACCGCGAGGGCGGCGAGGTGGCGGGGGAGCTGCGGATCGTCGGCCTGTTCACCTCGGCGGCGCTGGCCACCGCGCATTCGGGCGTGCCGCTGATCCGCCGCAAGGTCTCCGAGGTGATGCGCCATTCGGGCCTCGATCCGGCGGGCCATGCCGGCAAGTCGCTGATGGCGGCGCTCGACGCCTATCCGCGCGACGAGCTGTTCCAGATCGGCCAGGACCAGCTCGACGAATTCGCCCGCGAGATCGCCGCGCTCGCCGACCGGCCGCGCGTGCTGGTGCTGCCGCGCATCGACAGGTTCGACAATTTCGTCTCGATCCTCGTCTTCGTGCCGCGCGACCGCTACACCTCGGCGGTGCGCGAAGCGATCGGGGGCGCGCTCGCCGCGGCCTATGGCGGCCACGTCTCGGCCTACTATCCGCACTTTCCCGAGGGCGACCTCGTGCGGGTGCATTTCATCGTCGGCCGCGACGGCGGGCCGACGCCGCGCCCCGAGCGCGACACGCTCGAGGACACGGTCGCCGACCTGATCCTGACCTTCGGCGACAGGCTGCAGCTCGCCGCCGGCACCGGCGCCGCGATGGCGCCCTGGCTCGACGCCTTCTCGCCCGCCTACCAGTCGCGCAACGCCGCCGCCGACGCCCTTGCCGACATCGACGTCATCGGCCGGCTCGCCGGCGAGACCAGCCTGGCGTTGAAGCTGGTCGCGCGCCACGGCGCGCCCGGCGACGGCGCCTACGGGCTCAAGGTCTATCACCGCGGCCGGCCCATCCCCCTCAGCGACCGCGTGCCGATGCTCGAGAATTTCGGCTTCCGCGTCATCGACGAGCGCACCTATACGGTCGAGCCCGCCGACGCCGCGCCGGTCTTCATCCACGACATGGTGCTCGACGCGCCGGACGTCGAGGATTTCGCTGCGCGCGCGCCGCTGGTGGAGGCCGCCATTCTCGCCGTGTGGCAGGCCGAGGCCGAGAGCGACGGGCTCAACCGGCTGGTGCTCGGCGCCGGGCTCGCCTGGCACGACGTCGCCATCCTGCGCGCCCTGATGCGCTATCTGAAGCAGGTCGGCGTCACCTGGTCGCGCAGCTACCTCGCCCAGGTGATGAGCGCGCATGCCGATGTCGCGCGCCACACGGTCACGCTGTTTCACGCGCTGCTCGACACGGGCTTTGCCGGCAATCGCGAGCATGCCGCGACCGACGCGCGCGAGGCGATCGCCACGGCACTGGCGGCCATCCCCTCGCTCGAAGAGGACAGGATCCTGCGCCGCATCCTCAACCTCGTCGACGCGGCGCTGCGCACCAACGCCTTCCAGCGCGACGGCGAGGGCCGCCGCCGCCCGGCGCTGGCCATCAAGTTCGACTGCGCCCGGGTGGAGGGCCTGCCCGCCCCCCGTCCCTATCGCGAGATCTTCGTTTACGCCCCGCGCCTCGAGGGCGCCCATCTGCGCTTCGGCGCCATCGCCCGCGGCGGCCTGCGCTGGAGCGACAGGCAAGAGGATTTCCGCACCGAGGTGCTGGGATTGGTCAAGGCCCAGCAGGTCAAGAACGCCATCATCGTGCCGGTTGGTGCCAAGGGCGCGTTCGTGCCGCGCCTGATGCCCAGGGACGTCGGGCGCGAGGCGGTGCTCGCCGAGGGCAAGGCCTGCTACACGATCTTCGTGCAGACCCTGCTCGACGTCACCGACAATCTCGATGGCGACATCGTGGTGCCGCCGCCCGATCTGCGCCGTCGCGACGGCGACGATCCCTATCTCGTCGTCGCCGCCGACAAGGGCACGGCGAGCTTTTCCGACGCCGCCAATGCCATCGCCGTGGCGCGCGGCTATTGGCTCGGCGACGCCTTCGCCTCGGGCGGCTCCAACGGCTACAACCACAAGCAGATGGGGATCACCGCGCGCGGCGCCTGGGAGGCGGTGAAACGCCATTTCCGCGAGCTCGATCGCGACATCCAGACCGCGCCCTTCACCGTGGCCGGCGTTGGCGACATGTCGGGCGACGTGTTCGGCAACGGCATGCTGCTCAGCCCGCAGATCCGGCTGGTGGCCGCCTTCGATCACCGCGACATCTTCATCGATCCCGATCCCGACCCGGCCGTCGGGCTGGCCGAGCGTCGCCGTCTGTTCGAGCTGCCGCGCTCGAGCTGGCAGGACTACGACAAGGCGCTGCTGAGCAAGGGCGGCGGCGTCTATTCGCGCACGCTCAAGACCGTCGCCCTGTTCCAGGAGGCGCGCCGCGCGCTGGGGCTGGGCAACGAGCCGGTGACGCCCGAGGAGGTGATCGCCGCCATCCTCAGGGCTGACGTGGACCTGCTCTGGTTCGGCGGCATCGGCACCTATGTGCGCGCCGCCGACGAGACCGATGCCGCCGTCGGCGACAAGGCCAACGACGCCGTGCGCATCGCCGGCCGCGACATCCGGGCCAGGGTCGTGGGCGAAGGCGCCAATCTGGGCGTCACCCAGCGCGGCCGCATCGAATATGCGCGCGCCGGCGGCCGCATCGACACCGACGCCATCGACAATTCGGCGGGCGTCAACACCTCCGACATCGAGGTCAACATCAAGATCGCGCTCAACGCGCCGCTGCGCGCCGGCCAGCTCGATCTCGACGCCCGCAACGCCCTGCTGCACGAGATGACGGACGAGGTGGCGGCGCTCTGCCTCGCCAACAATTACCTCCAGACCCTCGCCCTCTCGCTTGCCGAGCGCGCCGGGCTGGCGGCGCTGCCCGACCACCGCGCGCTGATCGAGGCGCTCGAGGCGCAGGGCCAGCTCGACCGCCAGGTGGAGGCGCTGCCCGACGACGGCGCGCTCGAGGCCCGCGCCGCCGCCGGGTATGGCCTGACGCGGCCCGAGCTCGCCGTGCTGCTCGCCTATGCCAAGAACGCGCTGGCCGCCGACCTGCTCGCCGGCAAGGCGCCCGACGATTCCTATCTCGGCCATGACTTGTTCCGCTCCTTCCCGGCGCGGCTCGCCGACGCCTATCCCGACGCCATCGCCGGCCACCGGCTGCGCCGCGAGGTGATCGCCACGGTGCTCGCCAACCAGATCGTCAATCGCGGCGGCCCGGCCTTCGTGACGCGCCTCATGGCCGCGACCAGCGCCGATGCCGGCCAGCTCGCCGCCGCCTTCTGCCTCGCCCGCGACGCCTACGGGCTCGAGCGGCTCTATGCCGAGATCAACGCCTTGGACGGCCAGATTCCCGGCGCCACCCAGCTGGCCCTCTATGCCGACCTGCAGGCGCTGCTCGAGCGCGAGACGCTGTGGCTGCTGCGCAATGCCGATTTCGTCCAGCCGCTGGGCGATCTCGTGCTGCACTACGCCGAGGGCGTGACCGATGTCGCCGGGCTGGTCGCGACCCTCGTGCCGCCGGGCCTCGAGGCGTCCATCGCCGAACGCACCGACGCGCTGATGGCGGGCGGTGCGCCCGGCGGCATTGCCCGGCGCATCGCCGAGCTCGCCGCCCTGAGCTTTGCCACCGACATCGCCCTCGTCGCCGAGCGCACCAGAAGCCCCATCGCCGCGGCGGCCGCCGCCTTTTTCGGCGTGCTCGACCTGTTCGGCCTCGCCGGCATCGTCGCGGCGGGGAGCGCCATCGTGCTCGCCGACAGGTTCGACCGCATGGCGCTCGACCGGGCGCTGGCCAACCTCATGCGCGCCCAGCGCGACCTGAGCGTCGACGTGCTCGGCTTCGGCCAGGGCGACGTCCCCACGCGCCTCGCCGCCTGGCGCGCGCACCGCCCCGAGGCCATCGACCGCGTCGTCACGTCCGTCGCGGGCCTCACCACCGGCGACATGACGGTCTCGCGCCTGTCGGTCGCCGCCGGCCTTCTCGCCGACCTCGTCCGCAGCGCTTGAAGGCGGCGAGGGCGATGTGTATGTCTTGATGAAACTATACACATCGAGGTGACGCCATGCGCACCAATATCGACATTGACGACGAGCTGATGACCCGGACCATGCAGGTTACCGGCAAGACCACCAAGAAGGACGCCGTGGAGGAAGCAATGCGCCGCGCCGTTCGCAACGCTGAACTGGCGGACGCGCTCGACAGCCTGCGCGGCATCGGCTGGGGCGGAAATCTCGACGAGATGCGGCGCGACCGCGCCTTCGCCGAAGACGGAACCGTCATTCACGAAGACGAATGATTGTCGTGGACAGCTCGGTCTGGATCGGCCTCTTTGCCGGCGTCAACACGCCTCAGGTCGAGCGCTTGCTGGCTGTCGAGGATCGCACGCAGATACTTGTCGGCGACATCGTGATGCTCGAGGTGCTGCGCGGTGCCCGCTCGGACAGCGCGGCGCGGCGGATCGAACACGGACTCCGCCAATTCGACCTCGCGCGCATGCTCGACCCCGATATTGCCGTCTCGGCGGCCGGCAACTACCGCCGGCTGCGGGCTCTCGGCGTAACCATCCGCAGCACGGTCGACGTCATCATCGCCACCTACTGCATCACGTACGGCCACCACCTTCTGCATCGCGATCGCGACTACGACCACATCGCACGTCATCTCGCGCTCGCCCTCTACTGAAAGGCGCGAGGCGGCCGTCCGGTCGGAAGTACGGCAGATCGAAGATTCTAGTGCCGGAAGTGGCGCATGCCGGTGAACACCATGGCGACGCCGGCCGCGTTGGCGGCCTCGATCACCGCCTTGTCGTTGACCGAGCCACCCGGCTGGATCACCGCCGTCGCCCCCGCCTCGATCGCCGCCAGCAGGCCGTCGGGGAAGGGGAAGAAGGCGTCGGAAGCCACCACCGAGCCCGCCGTCAGCGGCTCGGCGATTCCCGCCGCGGCCGCCGCATCGGCCGCCTTGCGATGCGCGATGCGCGAGGAATCGACGCGGCTCGTCTGGCCCGCCCCGACACCCACGGTAGCCCCGTCCTTGACATAGACGATGGCGTTGGACTTGACGTGCTTGGCGACGATCCAGGCGAGCTTCAAATCCGCCATCTGGGCGGCGCTCGGCGCCGTCTCGGTCACCACCCTGAGATCGGCCTCGGCGAGCGTGCCGGTGTCGCGGCTCTGTACCAGCATGCCGCCGCTGAGCGCCTTGAAGGTGAGCCCGTCGGCGCGCGGGTCGGCCAGCGCGCCGGTGACCAGCAGGCGCAAATTCTTCTTGGCGGCGATGATCTGGCGCGCCGCCTCGCTCGCCGCCGGCGCGACGATCACCTCGGTGAACATCTTGACGATCTCGGCGGCCGTCTCGGCGTCGATCTCGCGGTTGAGCGCGACGATGCCGCCAAAGGCCGAGACGGGGTCGCATAGCTGCGCCCGCCGATAGGCCTCGGCCAGCGTTGCATCCGTCGCCACCCCGCACGGATTGGCATGCTTGATGATGGCGACGGCCGGGCGTTGCGGATCGAGCTCCGAGATCAGCTCGAACGCCGCGTCGGTGTCGTTGAGGTTGTTGTAGCTCAGCGCCTTGCCCTGCAGCTGCGTCGCCGTCGCGACGCCGGGGCGCGGATCGCCATTGGTGTAGAACGCCGCCCATTGATGCGGGTTCTCGCCATAGCGCATCACCTGGGCGAGCGTGCCGCCGAAGCTGCGATACGGAATGTCGTTATAGCCGAGCGTGCGCGCGAACCAGTTGGAGATCGCCGAATCATAGGCGGCGGTGCGCGCATAGGCCTTGGCCGCGAGCTTCTGGCGCAGCGCGTAGGGCACGCCGCCCTGCGTGCGGATGGCCTCGAGCACCGCCGCATAGTCGCCCGGCTCGACCACCACCGTCACATAGGCGTGGTTCTTGGCCGCCGAGCGGATCATCGCCGGCCCGCCGATATCGATGTTCTCGATGGTCTCGTCATAGCCCGCGTCCCTGGCGACGGTCGCCTCGAACGGGTAGAGGTTGACGACCACGAGGTCGATGGCACCGATCCCGTGCGCCGCCATCTCGCGGCTGTGCGTGGCGTCGTCGCGCACCGCGAGCAGCCCGCCATGGACGTTGGGATGAAGCGTCTTCACCCGCCCGTCCATCATCTCGGGAAAGCCGGTGAG
>PJUF01000525.1_pt1 | contig 26517 bp, 24 predicted proteins | sample 1512191 | NCBI WGS metagenome assembly PJUF01 (sample SAMN08177673, study PRJNA422409) | Feces metagenome, whole genome shotgun sequencing project. | isolation source: Chicken feces (3) enriched on wood chips | host: Gallus gallus | place: USA: Madison | collected 2015-01-15 | reverse complement strand
TATTCTGAAAAATTTTGAGCCATCAAGCTCTAAAAATTTTTTGGAAATAACTTTTTGGATAGGAAAACTATTGAAGGAAAAAAGTAAAAAAATAGTTGGTTTAATCATAACAATCATTGCGAGACACTTTACCCGTCATTGCGAGGGACGAAGCAATCTTTCGAATAGTTTAAAGATTGCTTCGTCGTACCTCCTCGCAATGACGTAGAGCGCCTCGCAATGACGTAGAGTGCCTCGCAATGACGGATAAAACTACCCAAACAATATCCTGAAAATATCTTCCAATTGCGCTACGGGCCGCACCAATATCCCATACTTCTTCACATCCAAGCCCTTACTATTATACTTCGAAATAAAAATCTGCTCAAAGCCCAATTTCTCAGCTTCCTGAATCCTTTGCTCAATCCTATTCACCGCCCTTATCTCCCCCGATAATCCCACCTCACCCGCAAAAGTAATATTCGCTGGCAAGGCGATATCCTGCTGGGAGGAAATAATTGCCGCAATCACCGCCAGATCAATAGCCGGATCTTCCACCCTTAACCCTCCTGCAATATTTAAAAATACATCCTGCGCACTCAGCCTAAAGCCAAACCTTTTCTCCAATACCGCCAACAACATATTCAACCGTTTTGTATCAAAACCCGTAGAGCTTCGTTGTGGGGTACCAAAAGCTGAATTTGACACCAATGCCTGTACCTCGATCATCAAAGGCCGAATACCCTCCAGCATGGCCGCTACAGCGATCCCACTGACAGGTTCCTCCCGCTGGGACAGCATGATCTCTGAAGGATTGGAAACCTCCCTCAGCCCCGATCCCTGCATCTCATAGATCCCTAATTCCGAGGAAGAACCAAAACGATTCTTCACCGCTCGCAGAATGCGGTACACATGATGCCGGTCGCCTTCAAACTGAAGCACCGTATCCACCATATGTTCCAGCACTTTAGGCCCGGCAATACTGCCATCTTTCGTGATATGCCCTACAATAAAAACCGGGGTATTGGTTTCCTTGGCAAAACGCAATAACTCCGCCGTACATTCCCTTACCTGCGATACAGAACCCGGAGCAGATTCAATCTGCGCGGTATGTAAAGTCTGTATGGAATCTATCACCACCACATTCGGCTCTACCTGATCGATCTGTTTAAAGATGTTCTGCATGGAGGTTTCCGTCAGGATATAACAGTTGGCGTTGGAACTCTGGGAGAGACGTTCCGCCCGCATCTTGATCTGCTGTTCACTTTCCTCCCCGGAGATATATAATGTTTTCACCTGCGGAATGGAAAGGGCAAGTTGCAACATCAGGGTTGATTTACCGATGCCCGGTTCCCCGCCGATCAGGACCAAGGATCCCGGAACGATCCCACCCCCCAAGACGCGGTTGAACTCCTTGTCCGGACTTAAGATCCGTTGCTCTTCCGAATAAACGATTTCATGGATGATTGCCGCTTTGTTGCTGCGTTTATTGGTTCCGGGTACCGTACTGGTACTTCGCCATTCAGGAACCCGAGAGGAACTTTTTTCCACCACTTCTTCCACAAAGCTGTTCCATTGTTTACAGGATGGACATTGTCCTAGCCATTTCGGTGATTCATAACCACAGGATTGACAGAAATATGCTGATTTCGTTTTAGCCATTAAGCGAATTTAAAAAAATGTACCTACAAGTTGTAACATAAGGACTATATTGTCGACAAATAGCCTAAAATGAATACTAATCTGGAGCAAGAATTTGTGGCGCTGCTGGAGGATAACCAAAATATTCTCCACAAGATCTGTAGGCTATATGCCTCAGATGTGGCTTCGCACCAAGATCTTTTCCAAGAGATGGTCATTCAGTTATGGCGGTCATATCCGAAGTTCAAGGGGGATTCCAAGTTTTCGACTTGGGCTTACCGGGTTTCCCTGAACACGGCGATTTCCCTCTACCGATCCAAACGCAATAAGATCAGCACGGTGGATTGGGATCAATCATTTGCCAATATCAAATATGAAGAATATAATTCGGAAGAGGAAGAGCAACTGAAGTTCCTTTACGATGCTGTCCGACAATTAAACGATATCGACAAGGCCTTGGTCTATATGTACCTGGAAGATAAGGATTATGCAGAGATCTCCGAAACATTGGGTATCTCCGAGGTAAATGCCCGGGTGAAGATGAACCGCATCAAAGGAAAAATAAAAGAAATATTGGCTAAAAAAGGAATCGTATAATGGATGGCTTAGATTTACTGAAACAGCATTGGAATAAGGATGGGGATTTTCCGAAAGTAAATAAGGAGGAGATCCGTCGTATGCTCTATAAAAGCTCCTCATCCCTGGCGAAATGGATTTTCTTCGTTTCCGTGATAGAGCTTTTTCTAGGACTCGCTTTTAATGCTTGGTTCTTTTTCTTTTCAGATGTCGAAACGGGACGTGATACGGATCCTCTTTGGTTGGAGATCATTGATCAATCTATTACGGTCATCTCCTATATCATCACGTTTTATTTTATCTATACCTTCTTCCAGGCTTATTATAAAATTAAGAATACCAACAATACCAAGGATTTATTGAACGATATTTTGGCTTCTCGCAAAACCGTTAACCAGTATATTTCCTTCAATATCTATTTGATTATTGTTTCCTTGGCCATTGGATCGATTTCCTTCATTATCGAAAAGCATATTTTTGATAAAAGTACCGGAGAAATGATGCTTTATGCCATATTTACGATCATTGCCGTAAGTATTATGGGGTTTTTTATCATCAAATTGATGAAATTCTATTTCCGATTGATCTATATCCGATTGGTCAACAAGTTGGATAAAAACTACGATGAATTGGTGCAATTGGAGGATTAAGCTATTTCCTTTCGTTTTCTTTAAGGACCCTTAGAAAATTCAGCCCCATAATCTTTGCGATATCGGCCTTATTATACCCTCTTTCCAATAATGCTTTGGTCAGGTTGGGAAATTTGGAAACATCTTCCAAGCCGATAGGTGCCGAATTAATGCCATCGAAATCAGAACCGATCGCTACATGATCTATGCCTACCTTGGATACCAAATAATCGATATGTTTGAGCACCATTTCCATAGGTGCATCCACCTGTTGTCTCTGTTTCTTGGTCAATTGGGCATACATCTTATCCAAGGATAATTTCTTGGCAGGATCTACTTGATGGTTTTTCTTAAACACTTTTTCCACACGGCTTTTATAGCCGGAATCCAGGAATTCCGAATAAAAATTAACACCTATCACGCCGCCATTCTTTTTGAGGGCAGCCAATTGTTGATCGTCCAGGTTCCGGTAATGAGGGGTCAGTGCAGCAGCATTGCTATGGGATACCAATACGGGTTTGCTACTGATTTCCATCACATCATAGAATGTTTTCTTACCCGCATGGGAAAGATCAACCATCATCCCCAATTCGTTCATTCTTTTGATGATGGCCCTTCAATTTTCGCTCAATCCTTTTCCTTTATCCCCTTTGGTCTTTACCTCTTCGGCAGCGGCTGTTGCCCAAGGGAGATTGTAATTCCAGGTCAGGGTGAGGTATCGGGCGCCACGATCAAATAATTTATCGAGGTTTTCGATGTTCTCTTCGATCATGTTTCCCCCTTCGATTCCGATCAAGGCGACTATTTTGCCAGCCTGATGAATGCGTTCGATGTCAGCGGAACTCTTCGCCAATTCGATTTTATCTGGATTGTTGTTCAGCAATTTTTCCAACGCATCCAGTTGATCATTGGCATGCTTAAATGCATTTTTCTTCCATTTCTTATCATCAGACCAAACCGCGAATACCTGCACATCAACACCCCCTTCTTTTAATCGAGGAAGGTCGGTATGCCCCGTTTTGATGCGTTTGCCAATATCTAATCCCGGCAGGATACTTTCAATGATGACATCGTTATGGCCATCGATCAACAGGAGCTCTTCATGGATTTTTTTATAATCCTTAGCTAGCTTATTTTCTTGTGCCTTGGCTGTAAGCAGGGCCAGGCAACAGGCGATTAGGCTGAATGATAAGGTTTTCATTTCTTGGCTTTATTGATGGTTTCATAGATCACATCCTGGATCCTAGAGCGGATATTGAGATCCAATAATTTCGTGGACACCTGTGGATGCACGCGGTTGGACAGGAAAATATAGACCAATTGATTCTTCGGATCGATCCAGATACAGGTTCCGGTATAGCCGGTATGGCCATAGACGGAACTATTGGCCAGTTTAGAAGGATAACCAGATTTGGAGTTCGGGTCAAATCGGTCGAAGCCCAATCCCCTGCGGCTTGTGGCCGATTGCTTGGAGGTGAAAAGATCTACGGTTTCTGGCTTGAAATAGGTTGCACCACCGTATTCTCCACGGTTCAATAATAACTGTCCATAAATGGCGAGGTCATTCGCGGAGGCAAACAGCCCGGCATGTCCGGCAACTCCACCGGCCATGGCAGCTCCCTCATCATGTACAAAACCTTCCAATAGGGTTTTACGGAATAGGGTGTCATTTTGGGTTGGAACGATGCGGTTTTTCGCGAACCGTGTCCTTGGGTTATATCCCGCTGTTTTCATGCCGATCGGACGGTATAGGATCTGTTGTACATATTCCTGCATGGGAACGGAAGTTTCATGCTCTGAAACCTCTTTCATGACATACATGCTGATATCCGAATAGACATAGTTGCCGATCGGTTTTACGGATGATGCCAGCATTTCTGGCCACATGACATCCCTGTAATAATTATTCTTTAAATAGGCATTATCGGCCACTTGAACCTGATGGTTCTCATCGGGGCTATGGACAAGATCGCCCGGTTTCAGGTTCCGGTAGAAGGGAATGAAAGGGGTGAATCCAGCTTCATGCAGCAGGACTGTCCGAAGGGTGATATTGGCTTTATTGCTTTTCTTGGCCTGCCACAGGTAATGGCCCATGGTGCTGTCCAGGTTAATGATCTTCTTTTCCTGCAGGTGCATAACCACAGGGGTGGTACCGCCGATTTTACTTACCGATGCCAGGTCGTAGATATCATGGATGGAATTGGCCTGTTGATTTTCGTAGGTATGGTAGCCATAGGCTTTTTCAAAAATGACCTGTCCGTCTTTAACGGCCATCACGGTCATACCAGGAGCACCTTTTTGTTCGATGGCTTCTTTGGCAATGGCATCGATCTTTTGGGTCATTTCCGCAATGTTCAAGCCTGATTGTTTACCCTGGGTATATTGTAAACGGGTTTGGGCGGTCTTGATTTTACCTTCGGTCACACCTAGGCCACCAAAAATGGACATAGCGGCATTGACCTGGCCTTCTGCATCCGTTTCTGGGCTATAGACCAAACTGGCAAAACGACTTAGATTCTGACTATTGAGCCCGATGTTGGTATAATTCTGGTCGGTTCCAAATCGGCAGAGGATTACATTTTTGTTGTTTACTGCGGATTGTAAGACCATAGCGGCATAATCTGACCTGAAATCACTGGCAGATCCGGCAACGATGATGCTGTTGTAGTATTTCGTATTCTCATCGAAATGCTGAAAATCGCTTACCGTTACATCCGCATAGCGCTGAAGCTGTTGGATAAATGGCGCATATTTTTGATTATCCGTGGTTACCACGGCAATGCGATATTGATCTAACTTCTTGAATGGTAAGATAGACTGTTTATTATGGATAATCTGTGTTTTGTTGACCAATACCTGTTTGTATTGTGCATTGGCGGCTTGGAATAGACATAAAAGCCCTAGGACAGCAAGGTTTATCTTTCGGATCATGTTTGTTTTAGGATTTATACTGTAAATGTACTAATAAAACGCACAAACATGCATCAAGAGCATAGAATAATTGATTATCTTTGAGATATGCCCGAAATCTTAGCTGATAAAACCGTTTTTACCCTATTGGAAGTATCGCGCAGCATTCAGAAAACGATTGCTGAACGGTATAAAAGCCTCTATTGGATAAAGGCGGAGATGAACAAGCTGAACCATTATACCCATTCGGGCCATTGCTATCCCGAACTATTGGAAAAAACCGATGGCAAGGTGGTTGCTGAAATGCGGTCCATCCTTTGGAAAATGGATTATCAACGCATCAATAGGCAATTTATGGAGGTTTTGGGCGAACCCCTTCGCGAAGGGATCACCATGCTTTTTCAAGCGGGTATATCCTACGATCCTTTATATGGATTTTCTTTAAAGATTGTGGACATCGACCCCACCTTTGTCTTAGGGGAACTGGAGAAAGAGAAAAGGGAGAGTATCCGAAAGTTAAAGTCTGAAGGGCTTTACGATGCCAATCGGTCCTTGCCTTTTCCCATGGTGCCCAAACGATTGGCGATCATATCGGTAGAAACCAGTAAAGGGCTATCCGATTTTTTTAAGATCATCCATGGCAATCCTTGGGGCTATACCTTTAGCACGACCTTGTTTCCTGCGCTATTGCAGGGGGATAAATCCATCCCGAGTATCATCAAACAATTGGAGGTGATCGCGGAGCGCATGGAACATTTCGATGCGGTGGCCATTATCCGTGGTGGCGGTGGGGATGTCGGGTTGACTTCCTATAACAATTACCTCTTGGCGAAAGCCATTGCGATATTCCCGATTCCGGTACTGACAGGGATTGGGCATTCCACCAATGAAACCGTGAGCGAAATGGTGGCCTATAAGAATGCCATTACTCCCAGTGAGTTGGCGGATTTCCTGCTCCAAAAGTTTCACAATTTTGCTATTCCCGTTGATCAGGCAACCGAAAAGATTATCCGTGCCGCCCGAAAGATCTTTGAGGATGAACACATCAAGCTGGCGAACCTGATCAGTTCCATTTCCTGGAATTCAAAGACCGTTCTGCTGCAGGAGAAGACCAAGATGGAACAGACCAGAAATCAGTTGGCGCAATTGAGCAGAAGAACCATCAAGGATGAACAGTCGGCCTTATTGCAGATGGAACGCATGTTGGCGCTGTTGAACCCGATCCATGTGTTGAAAAGAGGGTTCAGCATCGTGCGATCGAATGGAAAAGCGGTGCATAAATTGGATCAGGCGCAGGTTGGGGATCGATTGGATATTCAGTTGGAGGATGGGAAATTGATAACGGAGGTACTTTCAAAACAAGAACAAGATGGAAAATAAATACACTTACCAAGAGGCTTATGAAGAGCTTCAACAGATCGTGTCGGAGATTGAGTCGGGCGATGTTGCTGTCGATGAATTGACGGTAAAGATTAACCGTGCAACAGCCTTGTTGACCATCTGTAAAGCCAAATTGACAGCCTCGGAAGAAGAGGTCGAGAAACTCCTCAAAAAATTAGAAGAAGAGAAAAATTAGTCTATTATTTAGAATTAGTTTAAATTTGCGGAGGTTTTTCAGAAAAGAACAGCATGAAGAGGATAATGTTCATTGCTTTGGCAATAGGATTGACAGTTTTAAGTACCGCGTTTTTATCAGATAAAGGATTGTCTGATCTGCGTGCGTTATATAGCAAACCTATATCGGAATGGCCAAAACCAACGATCGACTCTGGAGCAAATTGGTCGGAATTTAAATCCCTGCCTAAGCTTGATAGCAGTTATTTCTCATTGATGGAAAAACCGGACGTGAAATTAGGCAAGTTCCTCTTTTTCGATCCGATCCTTTCAGGTTCCAATCAGATTTCCTGTAGCTCCTGCCATAATCCACAGACTTCCTGGGCAGACCATTCTACCGTTCCGGTAGGTCATGACCATTTGGTCGGTACCCGAAATACTCCTTCTTTATTGAATGTGTATGCGCGTAAGACCATGTTCTGGGATGGAAGAGCCCATTCCCTAGAAGAACAGGCCTTAAGCCCGATCGAAGCCCATAATGAGATGGCGATGGACCTGACGAAATTAGTGCCTAAATTGAAGGCTATTCCTGCTTATAAACAATTGTTCATGGAGGCTTTTGGAGAGGAAGATTTCTCCATGCCAGAGATCATGAAAGCTTTGGCCTCTTTTCAGCGTACCTTGACCAGCAGAAGGAGCCGTTTTGATGAGTTCTTGGATGGTAAGCATAATGCCTTGACCGATGATGAGATCGCAGGATTGCACCTCTTCCGGACCAAAGCACGTTGTATGAACTGCCACAATGGACAGTTTATGACCGATGAAGATTTTCATAATATCGGTTTGACCTATTACAAGCGTAAATATGAGGACCTGGGGCGCTATATCGTGACCAAAGATCCGAAAGACGTAGGCAAATTCCGTACACCTTCTTTGCGTGATGTGATGAATACCGACCCTTGGATGCACAATGGCCTGTTCGACAATATGATCGGTGTGCTGAACATGTACAATAGTGGCATGCAGATGAACAACCCGAAAACGGAAGCCCAACTGGCCGATCCGATGCATCCACGAGTAGATCCATTGATGAAGAAACTTGACCTCACAAAAGAGGAAATCCAACAATTGGCCGCCTTCCTACAATCGGTGACCGCCACGAAATACCGCATGAACCGGCCGGAGAAATTACCTCGATAAGGGTAGGAAATTCACGACTTTTGCCTACCTTTGATGGTTATGCAAAAAACTGCAAATCATAGTCCTAGGACACATATTCAGATAAAAGGAGCGCGGGTTAATAATCTTAAAAATATTGATGTTGATATCCCTAAAAACCAGTTGGTGGTGATTACAGGGATGTCCGGTTCCGGGAAATCCTCATTAGCATTTGATACCTTATATGCCGAAGGGCAACGGAGATACGTAGAAAGTCTTTCTTCCTACGCCCGTCAGTTCATGGGCAGAATGAATAAACCGGATGTGGATTACATCAAAGGGATTGCTCCGGCAATTGCCATTGAACAAAAAGTGATCTCCTCCAATCCCCGATCGACGGTAGGTACATCCACCGAGATCTATGATTACCTCAAATTATTGTTTGCCCGTATCGGTAAGACCTACTCGCCCATTTCGGGCAAAGAGGTGAAGAAGGATACGGTGACCCATATTGTGGATCGTCTACTAGCCTATGAGGACGATTCGACCATCACGATTTATAGCCCTTTAATACCAACCAATAAACGGAAGTTAAAGGAAGAATTGTCGCTGCTTTTGCAGAAGGGTTTTGTGCGGATCAAACATCAGGATAGCATACAGAAGATCGAATCGGTACTGGAGAATAAAGAGGTCGCGAATTCCACTTTTAAAGAGGGTGATATCTATATCGTGATCGATCGGATTATGTTGGATCACAGCGATGACACCATCAACCGTTTGGCGGATTCTATCCAAACAGCCTATTTTGAAGGAAAGGGTGAGTGTTTGGTGGAAGTAAACTCGGAAAGCTTCTCCTTTTCGGATAAGTTTGAACTGGATGGGATGACCTTCGAAGAGCCGACACCTAATTTCTTCAGTTTCAATAATCCTTACGGAGCCTGTAAACGATGTGAAGGTTATGGAAAGATCATTGGAATAGATCCTGATTTGGTTATTCCGGATAAAAGTCGCTCCGTATATGATGGTGCGATTGCGCCATGGCGTGGAGAGAAGATGGGGCTCTGGTTGGAGAAACTGGTTCGAAATGCGCTGAAATTCGATTTTCCGATTCATCGTTCCTATAGCGACCTGACCAAAGCACAGCAGGAGGTATTATGGACGGGGAACAAATATTTCCGCGGCTTAAATGATTTCTTTGCCGAGCTGGAGGAACAGACCTATAAAATCCAATACCGCGTGATGCTTTCCCGCTACCGTGGAAAAACGGATTGTCCGGAATGTAAGGGCACGCGCTTGCGTAAGGATGCAAGTTTTGTAAAGATAAACGATCATTCGATCACCGATATCGTGCTGATGCCTTTGGATGAGGCTTTGGCCTTGTTCCAGTCCCTGAAGCTTTCAGATCATGATGCCATCATTGCCAAAAGATTATTGGCAGAGATCAACAACAGGCTGCAGTTCTTGAGTGATGTGGGCTTAAGTTACCTGACCTTGAACCGTCTGAGCAATAGTCTTTCGGGAGGGGAATCCCAACGGATCAACCTGGCTACTTCCTTGGGAAGTTCCCTTGTAGGATCCATTTATGTGTTGGATGAACCGAGTATTGGATTGCACCCACGGGATACCCAACGATTGATCGGGGTATTGAAATCCCTTCGCGATGCAGGCAATACCGTGATTGTGGTTGAGCATGAGCAGGAGATGATGGAAGCTGCGGATTACCTGATCGATATTGGCCCTGAAGCGGGGATCAATGGTGGTGAATTGGTGTTTGCAGGGACCTATAAAGAAATATTAACGGATAAGAAGAGTTTGACAGGGGAGTATTTGAGCGAGCAGCTTCAAATCCCTGTACCTGATAAAAGAAGAAAATGGAACGAATCCATCCGGGTGCTGGGTGCACGGGAAAATAACCTGAAAGGAATCACGGTAGATTTCCCCTTGAATGTCTTTACGGTCGTTTCGGGGGTATCCGGTTCGGGTAAGACCTCTTTGGTGAAACGGATCTTATACCCTGCTTTGCAAAAGGCGGTGGGTAGTTATTCCGGCGATCAGACGGGTTTGTTTGATGGTCTGGAAGGGGCTATCGATCAGGTAGAACAGGTCGAAATGGTGGATCAGAACCCTATCGGTCGTTCGACACGTTCCAATCCGGTTACCTATGTAAAGGCTTGGGATGAAATCAGGGCCTTGTTTTCCAGTCTTCCAGCGGCTAAGGCCAATGGTTTAAAACCATCAGCTTTCTCCTTCAACGTGGAAGGTGGCCGATGTGAGATCTGTCAGGGTGAAGGGGTCGTGAAGATCGAGATGCAGTTTATGGCGGATATTGTGCTTCCTTGTGAGGCCTGCGATGGTAAACGTTTTAAACAACACGTGTTGGATGTGCAGTACCAAGGGAAATCGGTGTCGGATATTTTGGACCTGAGTGTGGATGAAGCGATCGAATTCTTCGCTGATCAGCCAAAGATCTTGAACAAGCTGAAACCTTTGCAGGAGGTAGGTTTAGGCTACGTGAAGTTGGGTCAATCTTCCAGCACATTGTCTGGCGGTGAAGCGCAAAGGATTAAATTGGCTTCTTTTTTAATAAAAGGGAACAATCAGAAAAAAACTTTGTTTATTTTTGATGAACCTACAACCGGCCTACATTTCCATGATATCAGCAAATTGCTTAAGGCATTTTCAGCATTGATCGAACTGGGCAACTCCGTGCTAGTGATCGAGCACAACCTGGATATGATCAAATCAGCAGATTGGGTTATTGATATTGGTCCTGAAGGAGGTGAGAAGGGGGGTAATCTGGTATTTGCAGGAACACCGGAAGACCTGATAACATGTAATCAATCCTATACGGGTGACTACCTTAAACGTCACCTCATTTCTAAATAAATTAAATACACACATGATGCGTAAAAAATTTAGTTTTCTTTTGTTGCTGGCCTTGTTCAGCAATGTCGTTTCAGCACAAGTAGAAAGGCCTAAATTGGTTGTTGGCTTAATGGTAGACCAAATGCGATGGGACTACCTTTACCGTTTCGCGGATCGTTATGGTAATGATGGTTTTAAAAGATTGCTTCGTGATGGTTTTTCCTGCGAGAACACCCTGATCGATTATGTGCCTACTTTTACGGCTATCGGACATAGTTCCGTTTACACAGGAAGTGTTCCTGCAATCCACGGAATTGCGGGTAATGACTGGATCGAGCAACAGACCGGCACGTCGATGTATTGTACACAAGATGATGCGGTAGAGGGTGTTGGGACAAAGGAGAAGGAAGGGAAACAATCCCCAAGAAACCTCTTGGCTTCAACGGTTACCGATCAGTTGAAATTGGCCACCAATTTTCAATCCAAGGTGATCGGTATTGCGATCAAGGATAGGGGAGGAATTTTACCTGCAGGTCACTTTGCTGATGCGGCATATTGGTTTGAAGCAAATTCGGGCGATTGGATCAGTAGTACTTATTATATGGAAAACCTGCCGAATTGGGTGCAGAATTTCAATAAGCAGAAATTGGCGGAGAAGTTGTTGAAGCAGGATTGGAATACTTTATATCCTATCGAAACCTATAAGAACAACAGTGTGGATGATGATAATGTGTATGAAGGCAAATGGGCAGGGGAGGAAACTCCGACATTTCCGCGCAAAACTTCGTTGTTGATGAAGGATGCGGGTTATGAACTGATCAAAACCACGCCTTTCGGAAATACATTTACCTTAGATTTTGCCAAAGAAGCGATCAAGCAGGAGAATCTAGGCAAGAATCCGACAAAGGCTACAGATTTTCTAGCGGTGAGTCTTTCGGCTACGGATTACGTGGGACACCGCTATTCGCTTTCTTCGGTGGAGATTGAGGATATCTACCTTCGTTTGGACCAAGAATTGGCTGAATTCTTCAATTACTTGGATAAAACTGTTGGTAAGGGAAATTATACATTCTTCCTTACAGCGGACCATGCGGCTTCCTATAACTCCCGTTATTTTATGGATATGCGTGGTAATGGGGGCTATTTCTTTTCCCGCCAGATCATGCGTAATCTGAACGAACAGTTGCAGGCTGAATTTGGAGTGGATAAGATCGTTTCCAGTTTGATGAACTATCAGGTTCATTTGAATTATGGCTTGATTGAAAAACAGAAATTGGATGAGGAGAAGATCAAGAAGTCGATCATCAAGATGCTGCGTCATGAGGATGGGGTAGCTTTTGTGGTGGATATGGAAGGTGGTGAGAATATGATGATTCCGGCTCAGCTGCGTGAGAAGATCGTGAATGGCTATAACAGGAAACGTAGTGGAGCGATTCAGATCATTACGGAACCGCAATGGTATGACGGAACGCCAAGATCTACCGGAACGACCCATGGTACCTGGACGCCTTATGATTCGCATATTCCATTGGTTTTTATGGGATGGGGTGTGAATAAGGGCAAGACGAATAAAATGGTGCACATTACGGATATTGCGCCTACGATCAGTGCGCTATTGCACGTGATGGAACCTAATGGTTCTATAGGGCAGCCTATTGTGGAGGTCTTACAGAAATAGTCCTTAAATTTTCATATTTTTGAGGATAAGCTAGTAGAGGAAAAATATGCTATCGAAGAAAACAAAATACGCTATCAAAGCCCTAATGGTATTGGGAAGGAATTATGGAAAGGAGCCTATGCAGATCGGAAAGATTGCGGAGGAGGAACGTATTCCGAAGAAATTCTTGGAACAGATACTATTGGAGATGCGTAATGCGGGGATTTTGTATTCCAAGAAAGGCGCTGGAGGTGGTTATAGCTTGAACAAGGCGCCGGAGGATATTTATCTCTCGCAGGTGATGCGTTTGGTGGATGGTCCGATTGCGTTGTTGCCTTGTGTGAGTTTGAATTTTTACCGCTCTTGTGAGGAATGTGTGGAAGAGCATGCTTGTGGGATTCGGGATACGTTTATTGAGGTGAGGAATGCGATGCTGCAGATTTTGAATGATACTAGTATTTTGAATTTGATTAATAAGGAGAAGGAATTGAACCTGGAGACGGGGAGGTAGGTTTCTTTGTCATTGCGACATATATGTACATTACGTTATACTCATTGCGAGGAATTATCATCATTGCGATATATATGTCATTACGTTATACTCGTCATTGCGATATATTCGTCATTGCGAGGAGGTACGACGAAGCAATCTTCCCGCATGTCATGCTGAGCGTAGTCGAAGCATCTGTTCGTAAGTAACCGTACAGATCCTTCGACTACGCTCAGCATGACAAAGACTACATTCAGGATGACAAAGTCCAAAGATTGCTTCGTTCCTCGCAATGACGCTTTAAAGCCTCGCAAAGCCGTATTTCTACAAAACTTCCATTAACCTTTCAAAAGCCATCCCACGAGAGGCTTTCAACAAAATCATAAAATCCTTTATCGGATCCTTAACCAAAGCCGCTTTTGCTTCTTCCGTTGTTTCATAAAATTCAACCGCTTTTGTTTCATCAACCATCAGGTTCTCTACATCCTTATCGCCCTCAACAACTTCATCCCTCAATCCAAAAAAAGCCTTTCCAACAAAAATCAATCTATCCAGTTCAACAGCTTTAGCTGCTGCAATAACCTTTCTATGCTCCTCCACACTCTGATCCCCCATTTCGAACATATCGCCCAATATCGCTGCTTTCCTCTCCGCCTTGATCACCTTAATATTTTCAATTGCCGCCGCCATACTACTCGCATTCGCATTATAATAATCTGCAATAATAGTATTACCGTCAGTCTTTGTAATCTGTGAACGATTGTTCTGAGGCACATATCCCTCCAGCCCTGCATTAATCTCCTCCGCACTTAATCCAAAATGCAATCCCACCGCAACAGCAGCCAGCATGTTCTCCGTATTATAAGCCCCCGTTAAATGCGTATTCACCTCATGCGTTCCATTTTCCCCCCGCTCTTTCCAAAAAATAGTCAATAAAGGATCAGCAACCACCAATCCTCCCTGAACATCATTCTTATCCGAAAAACCGTAATAAAAAATATCTTTCAACTTCCTATCCTCCGCCATCTTCATCAGAAATTCATTATCCCCTTGAACAAAAACCTGCCCATTATGCTCCTTAAGGTAATCATAAAGCTCTCCTTTGGTCTTCATCACTCCTTCAAAAGAACCAAACCCTTCCAGATGAGCCTTGCCCACATTGGTGATCAGACCATGGCTTGGCTGCGCGATATGACATAGAAATTCAATTTCTCCCTGATGATTAGCACCCATTTCAATAATGGCCAGTTCCAGATCCTTTGGTAAGGAAAGAATAGTCAAAGGAACACCGATATGGTTGTTCAGGTTTCCCTTCGTAGCAAAAGCCTTGAATTTTTGGGAAAGGACGCTGTATAACAATTCCTTGCTGGTAGTTTTACCATTGGTTCCCGTAATCCCCACAAAAGGGATATCCAATTGTTTCCGATGATGTGTAGCCAAGGCCTGCAAACTGCTTAACACATCCTCTACCAGGATATAAGCGGGGCCATCCTGAACATATTCCCGATCATCCAGCACCACATATTTAGCCCCGGCCTCCAATGCTTTTTCGGCAAAGGTATTCCCATTAAAAGATTCCCCTTTAAGGGCAAAAAATATACAGTCTTTAGTGATCTGACGCGTATCCGTACAGATGGATGGGTAGTCTAGGTAGATTTGATAAAGTTCAGCTATTTGCATCTCCAAAAATTTTAAACAAAGGTATAAAATAAAAAATCCCGTTTCTTTTTTGGAAACGGGATTTCAGGTATTTTTTTTCCTTACAAGGAAAGGATTTCGACGATCCGAGTAAGGTTGGTATTGATTTTATCAATATGCTTGATGGCTTTGTTGAACGGGGTAAATTGTACATTTCCACAGATCAATCCGGCCATTTCGCCTTTACGACCTTCGAGAAGTCCTTCTACCGCGGCAACACCCAAACGGCTAGCTAACACACGGTCCATACAGGTTGGTGATCCACCGCGTTGGATATGTCCCAATATGGAAACACGAACATCATAAGCAGGGAAGTTGGCCTTGATTTTTTCGGCAACGACCAATCCGCCTTCTTTATCACCTTCAGCAACGATGATGATACGGGATGATTTGTTTTTTCTGGTTTTATCCAGGCGTTTCATGATGGCATCATAATCCACTTCCAGTTCTGGGATAAGCACGGCTTCAGCACCAGTACTGATACCTGAACGTAAAGCGATCAGACCGGAGTCGCGACCCATCACTTCCACCACAAATAGGCGGTCGTGGGACTCTGCGGTATCACGGATCTTATCTACAGCATCCACTACGGTGTTGATGGCTGTATCATAACCGATCGTAAAGTCTGTACCATTCAAGTCATTATCGATGGTGCCGGGCATACCAATAATAGGAATATCAAATTCTTCAATGAATTTGGATGCTCCTGTAAAGGTTCCGTCTCCACCAATAACCACTAAGGCATCAATATCATGTTTTTTAAGGTTTTCGTAAGCTTGTTTTCTTCCTTCGACAGTTCTGAATTCATCACTTCTTGCTGTTTTCAGGATGGTACCACCACGTTGGATGATATTGGCTACAGATTTAGCATCCATCGCAATAATATCGCCCTGAACCATGCCATCGTATCCTCTACGGATACCAAACATGTTCATTCCATGGTAAATACCTGAACGGATAACTGCACGGATACCGGCATTCATACCTGGAGAATCACCTCCAGAAGTTAAAACGGCAATGTTTTTAATGTTACTCATATGCCAAATATACCGATTTACTTACGTTTAAAATGTATGATTATGTTAACTTATTTCGCGTTGTATTTATCCAAACCTGATTGCAAGAATGCTTTGTAGCTAGCAATATCGTAATCCGCTCCACTGGTTGGAACCAATAATTCACCATTATTATCCAATAAAGCATATAAAGGTTGTGAATTGGAGTTGAAACGCTCGATCTGTAGTTCCGAATTCTTCTTACTTACTTTGGTTACTTTTTTACCCGTGATTTTAGAGGTGTAATGCTCAGATTCCGGTAATTCCAAAGCACTATCATCCACATAAAGTTCAACTAGGATAAATTTCTCATTGATCATGGCTTTTACGCTTGGATCAGACCAAACGGTTGCTTCCATCTTACGACAGTTTACACAGTTCCAGCCTGTGAAATCGACCATAAGCGGTTTGTTCTGCGCTTTTGCTGCTGCTAAAGCTTCATCATAATCGTAATAAGGGTCCATTCCTTTCAAGGTTGTTCTTGGATGGAAATGGCTATAATATTTACGGTTAGAAGCATCGGCTGAACCTGCAGGAGCTGCATGACCTCCACCGCCACCGGCAGAAATATCAAAATCTTGGGTTCCGATCGGAGGAAGGAATGCTGAAATAGATTTCAACGGTGCTCCCCACATACCAGGTACCATATACATCACAAAAGAGAATACGATAATGGCCAAGATTGTTCTTGGAACCGACATGAATTTCAGGTCGCTATCATGCGAGAATTTGATTTTTCCGATCAGGTATAGTCCCATCAAGCCAAAGATCACGATCCATAATGCTAGGAATACCTCACGGTCTAGGAATTGCCAGTTGTAGGCCAAATCGACATTCGAAAGGAATTTTAAGGCCAAAGCTAACTCTAAGAAACCTAATACCACTTTCACACTGTTTAACCAACCACCTGATTTAGGCATTGATTTCAACAGGGATGGGAACATCGCAAATAGTACGAAAGGAATAGCTAACGCGATCGAGAATCCCAACATACCAATGGCAGGACCTAAGCGATCACCTTTTGTAGCCGCATCAACCAATAATGTACCAATAATTGGTCCTGTACAGGAGAACGATACTACCGCTAAACTTGCGGACATAAAGAAGAGACCTATCAATCCACCTTTGTCTGATTTTGCATCAATTTTGTTGACAAAAGAACTTGGAAGGGTAATTTCGAATGCTCCTAAGAAAGAAGCTGCAAATACCACCAAGAGTAGGAAGAATAGGAAATTGAATATACCATTTGTAGAGAGGACATTCAGGGCATCGGCACCGAAAGCGATGGTAATCAACATACCTAAGGCTACATAGATTACGATGATGAATAATCCGTAAAGGAAAGCTTGTTGAACAGCTTGTGCTGTGTTTCCTGATTTTTTGGTGAAGAAACTTACGGTCAAAGGAACCATTGGGAAGATACATGGCATTAAGAATGCAATAAATCCACCGATTAGCCCTTTAATGAAAATCCGCCACATGCTGGTGTCTTCCCCATCTGCATCAGATGGAGCAGCGGCAACAGTTGTAGTAGTTGTGTCTTGTGCACTGGTATCCTGACCATCGGAGAACTCTAGATCTCCAACATCAGTTAGCAATGTGTCATCAGATGTCGTTTGTTCTTCCCCCGAACTGAACTCGATATCATCTGTATTGATTAAAGAATCTTGTGAAAAACCTGCTAGAGGTGTGGTTAATGAAAGTAAAAGCCAACATGTGGCAATTAAAATATGTTTTAAATTGAACATAATTATTAGTTTATCGCGGCAAAGCTAAGAAAAAGGCAGGGAACCCTGCCTTTTTAGATAAGATATTTTATAATATTTTACTTGATTGTTACAGCAAATTCGTACTCATCTGGTGGAAGACAACGTTCTTTGTCACATACCATGAAGGTAGCAGTACCTTTAACTTTGGTAGGTTTACCATTAGCTAAATTAACTTTTTGTTGGAAAATCACTTCTCCGTTGTAGTAAGGAACATTCATTTTGAAGGTTTCCTCGTACTTAGATTTTGGTGCTTTCGCTGCAACTTTACCGTTTAATTTTGCACCATTGTCTGCAGTGATGTTGAATTCGGTAGCAATTGGGCCTCCTTCAGGAACACTTAACCCGTAGATATGCCATCCTTCATCTACTTTCGCTTTGATAAAAACAACCGCTTCCTTAGCGTTGATTTTCTTCGTAGCAACCGACCATTCTACTGGTTTCAATACCTGCGCAAATGCACCTGAAATGGCGAATAGTACGAAGGCAATTAATAAATTTATTTTTTTCATAAAAAACCGTTTGTGTAATTGACTATTAATTTTTAATATAGTTTAATTCAAAGTTAGAATAATATGTTTCAAAGTTTGTCATATTTAGTTATTTTTTTTTCGAGTGTAATCAATTTTTTGCAAATGAAATACGACTTCTTTGAACTGGTAACTTTTTAACTCACTGGCACTTTCTATATATATAAGGCCATTTCTGTCCACTTTTCTGATTATTCCTTCGAATTGTATATCATTAGACGTGTAAATAGCTGGAATGTCCCTTTGAAAAAGTAATTTGTTGTAAAGATTCAATAATTCCTCTTCTGTAATTTTCTCCGATTTAAAAGCATCGTATTTATTTTGAATGGATTGCAGGAGCTCTTCGCATGCTTTTACCAGATCGTGGATTTCATATCCGGTCTCTTTTAAAAGAGAGCTGGCGGTTGCTTTGATTTCCTGTGGAAATTCCTGTTGATTGACGTTGATGCCTATGCCAATTATGGCATGATTTATCGCTTTCGAGGTAATACTGTTCTCGATCAGGATTCCCGCTATTTTTTTTCCGTTCAAGAGAATATCGTTCGGCCATTTAATTTCTGCATCAATCTGAAGACTTTTCGACCAATCGATGATCCCTAAACTGATCAGCATATTCAACAAGAAATGATCTTGCAAGCTTAGGAATTTTGGATAGAGCAAGGTGCTTACGGTAATGTTTTTATTTGGCGGAACGGTCCATACATTGCCTCTTTGGCCTCTTCCATGGGTCTGATGCCTTGCCATTATGGCAGTCCATTCTGGTAATGGCTTGAAATTTGACAGTTGAGATTTTAAATAATCATTTGTTGAGCCAATTTGCTCCAAAACAATTATCTTTTGGCGTAGTGAATCTCCCGAAAATGTGTTATTTTGCAAAAAGAAAGAGTTTTAATAAAATATTTATCAAAAGTATAATATTTCTTAATGAGTAAAAACAAAAAAGGTTCCTTATCAGAAAAGCTTGCAGACATTGTGATTCATGGGATGCAGGAAAAAAAAGGAAACGAAATAGTGCGGTTGGATATGCGGGAAGTTAATGGGACATTGTCCGATTATTTTGTAATCTGCCATGCCGACTCCACGGCACAAGTAAATGCTATCGCAAAAAGTGTAGAAGACGAAGTTTATAAGGCTTTTAACCAAGATCCATGGCATAAAGAAGGCCAAGGGAATGGGGAATGGATTTTATTGGACTTTGTGGATGTTGTAGTTCACATTTTCCAAACGGAAAAACGTTCGCATTATCGGATGGAAGACCTTTGGGGCGATGCAGAAGCAAGCAGCTATCAGAGCGCTTAAGAATTGATTGTATAGAAACGTAGTATAGAGAATAAATGAAGAAAGTTCCAAGTAAGAAGATTACGCCAATGCCACCAAAATTTAATATGATATGGCTTTGGATAGCAATTTTTATTGGTTTTTTTGGGCTCCAGTATTTGTTTAGTGGTGAGGGAGCTAAAAAGATAACCTATAAAGAATTTGAAACGAAATCCCTGATCCCAGGTGATGTCGATAAATTGATTGCCTATAAAAATGGGGAATTGTGGGATGTAGAAGTATATATTAAACAGGATCGTTTAGCAGAAGAGAAATATAAGGATGTTGCTCCAAAAGGCAATTCATTGAACTTCAGCAAAACGCAAAGCCCACAATATGTATTTTCGGAAGCAAATGCCGAAGCATTAGAGAATAAATTAAAAGCATCACAGGATAGCCTAGCGGCTAACCAACCTCGTGTTGGAGTTAGCTTCGAAGACCGTTCAAACCCTTGGGCGGGATGGTTCGTATCCTTCATGTTGCCATTGTTGATCATTGTTGCCATCTGGATTTTCTTGATGCGCAGAATGAACGGTGGAGCAGGGGGTGGCGGCGGTGCCATTTTTAATATCGGTAAATCGAAAGCACAACTTTTCGACAAAGAATCTCAGATCAACATCACCTTCAACGATGTTGCTGGATTGGAAGAGGCAAAACAAGAGGTCATGGAAATCGTGGATTTCTTGAAAAACCCGAAGAAATATACCGATTTAGGAGGTAAGATCCCTAAAGGAGCGCTATTAGTAGGCCCTCCGGGAACCGGTAAAACCTTGTTGGCGAAAGCAGTAGCAGGCGAAGCGCAAGTACCTTTCTTCTCCTTGTCAGGTTCTGACTTCGTGGAGATGTTCGTAGGTGTTGGGGCATCCCGTGTTCGCGATTTGTTCAAGCAAGCAAAAGAAAAAGCGCCATGTATCATCTTTATTGATGAGATCGATGCGATCGGACGTGCTCGTGGAAAGAATTCCATTATGGGCGGAAATGACGAGCGTGAAAATACGTTGAACCAGTTATTGGTGGAGATGGATGGTTTCGGAACCAACGTTGGGGTGATCATCCTGGCGGCTACCAACCGTTTAGATGTACTGGATTCGGCTTTATTGCGTCCAGGACGTTTTGATAGACAGATTTCGATCGATAAACCAGATTTGATCGGTCGTGAACATATCTTTAATGTACACTTGAAGCCATTGAAATTGGCGGAAGAGGTTGATGCGAAGAAATTATCGGCACAGACCCCAGGTTTTGCTGGTGCAGAAATTGCGAACGTATGTAACGAGGCAGCCTTGATTGCAGCTCGTAAGAACAAGAAAGCAATTGAAATGCAGGATTTCCAAGATGCAATTGATCGCGTAATTGGTGGTTTGGAGAAAAAGAATAAAATCATCTCTCCGGATGAGAAAAAGATCGTGGCTTACCACGAGGCAGGTCACGCGATTGCGGGTTGGTTCCTGGAACATGCGGACCCTTTGGTTAAAGTTTCCATTGTTCCACGTGGAGTTGCTGCCTTAGGCTATGCCCAATATCTGCCAAAAGAGCAGTTTTTATACACCACTGAGCAGTTGATTGACAGTATGTGTATGACAATGGGTGGTCGTGTTGCGGAGGATATTACTTTTGGAAGAATATCTACCGGTGCACAGAACGACTTAGAGCGTATCACCAAATTGGCTTATGCAATGACGGCGGTTTACGGTATGAACCACAAAGTGGGGAATGTCTCTTTCCGTGATAGCTCTGGCGATAGCCAATTCCAAAAACCATATTCCGATCAAACGGCAGAGTTGATCGATGATGAGGTGAGAACATTGATCTCTGAAGTTTACGAGCGTACGAAACAATTGTTGCTGGAGAAACAAGAGGGATTGATCAGAATCGCAGAGAAATTATTGGAAAAAGAAATCCTTTTCCAAGCAGATCTGGAGGAAATCTTAGGAAAGCGTCCATTTGCCAATAAAACCACTTACGATGAATTCGTGAATGGTGGGGCTGATGGTGGCGGTGTTCCTCAAACGGATCTTCCGATTCCGACAGGCGATGTGGATGATGCAGAACAAGCAGCAGACAACAAGCCTAATACAAATTCTGAAAATATTTAATCAAATCATAGACAGACAAGGCTTTCCCAAACCTTGTCTGTTTTTTTTATAGCTATTGTTAGCTTTTTGTTTTATATTATAGCATGAACACCCGAAATACCACGGCGAAAGAGAAGATGTTGAAGAAGATCCGTCAGGCACTTCTTCAGAAGAAGGAGAACCCTCATCCTATGTTTGAGGAGACCCCGCTGTATAAGGACGAGGAAGAACCGTTGGACGTCACTTTTGCCCGTGAATTCACGCAGGTATCGGGAAAGTTTGTGTATTGTGATGGAGAGATCAATCTGATCGAAAATCTGATCATTTTGGTGGAGAAGCTGGAAATTTCTAAGCTATATGTTTGGGAAAAGACTGTTCAACAGTTGTTGGATCAGTATGGTTTCCCTTATCGAAGCACGCAAGTGAATTTTGAGGAGGTGGAAGCCAGTATTACGGGTTGTGAAGCACTGATCGCCCGTAATGGAAGCATCATGCTGAGCAATGCCAATGAATCGGGACGCCGGTTGAGCGTTTATCCACCGGTACATATTGTGATTGCAAGAGCCTCTCAATTGGTGATGGACCTGAAGCACGGAATGGCGGTGGTTCGTCAAAAATATGGAGCAGACCTGCCTTCCATGATCAGTACCATCACAGGGCCTAGCCGAACTGCCGATATCGAAAAGCGTTTGGTGCTTGGTGCCCATGGACCTAAAGAACTTTATTTATTTTTACTCGAAGACCGTTTTTAAATGTTAGCTTATTATCTTTTTAATCTACCTGTTGCCAGTGTTATTTTTGCCCTTACTATCGGATTGAGCATTTATGTTTTTGCAAATCCGCAATGGTATGGCAAATTGATGTTGCATCCTTATAGTATTTCAAGAGATAAGAAATATGCCTATCTGATCTTTACCAGTGGGCTTATCCATAAAGATTGGATGCACCTGATCTTTAACATGATTACCTTCTACTATTTCGGTTTCGGACTGGAAGCTATTTTTGTTGCACAATTAGGGGTTTTGGGGCATGTGATGTTTGCGGTATTATACATTGTGGCATTGGTGCTGAGCGATATTCCTACGATCATGAGGCATAAGGATAATTATGGTTACCATAGTTTAGGCGCTTCTGGAGCTATTTCTGCAGTGCTGTTCAGTTATATTTTATTTAACCCACTTACTAAGCTTTATATCTTTTTTGCCCTTCCGCTTCCGGCTTTTTTATTCGCTGGTTTGTATTTGGTGTATTGTATATGGGCTTCCAAGAATTCCAATGATGGGATCAATCATGATGCGCATTTATTTGGCGCATTGACGGGATTGGTGCTTACTATTCTGATGTTCCCTGGAATTATCAATCATTTTATTGGGCAGTTTTAAGAAGTATTCTATTTTAATTCGTCCAGTTTTCCCGATCCAAACTCCTATACTGTATAGCTTCAGCTAAATGCTCGATTTTAATGGCCACAGAATTATCCAGATCAGCAATAGTTCTGGCCACCTTTAATATCCTATCATAAGCCCTCGCAGAAAGATTCAATTTATCCATTGCCTTTTTCAACAAACCTTTCCCGATCTCATCAATCAAGCAATATTCTCGAATATTCCTCACCCGCATCTGCGCATTCGAATGGATATGCTCCAAATCCTTAAACCGCTGTTCCTGAATCCTCCTAGCAAGAATCACCCTTTCCCTTATACTCCCACTTTTTTCTGTTGCTCTTACCGTCGTCAATTCATTGAATTCAACAGGCGTCACTTCAATGTGGATATCAATTCGATCCAATAAAGGACCAGAGATCCTGCTCAAATATTTCTGCACATTAATATATCCACAAGTACAATTCCTACTGGGATGGTTATAAAAACCACAAGGGCAGGGGTTCATGGCTGCGATCAGCATAAAACTGGCGGGATAATCCACCGTGATCTTTGCTCTGGAAATGGTAATCGATCGAGATTCCAAGGGTTGACGCATCACCTCCAGAACAGACCTTTTAAATTCAGGCAGCTCATCCAGGAAAAGAACCCCATTATGCGCCAAGGAAATCTCTCCTGGTTGTGGATTTGCCCCGCCACCAACCAAAGCCACATCAGAAATGGTATGATGGGGAGATCGGAACGGCCTAATCGTCAATAGCGACTCTGTGGCAGCCAATTGGCCAGAAACAGAATGTATTTTGGTGGTTTCCAAAGATTCCTCCATGGACAAAGGCGGGAGTATGCTGGGGATTCGCTTCGCCAACATGGTCTTGCCAGAACCTGGAGGACCAATCAAAATCACATTATGCCCCCCAGCAGCCGCTATTTCCAAAGCCCTTTTGATATTCTCCTGTCCTTTGACATCCGAAAAGTCCATCTCGTATCCATTCACCTGCTGATTAAATATTTCCTGCACATCAATCCGCAAAGGGGCAACCTGCCGGATACCCAATAGAAAAGAACAAGTATCCGAAAGGTCTTCTACCGGATATACGGCAATCCCTTCCACAATGGCGGCCTCTTCTGCATTCTGTTTGGGAAGGATGATTCCTTGAAAACCATCTTTCTTCGCCTGGAGGACAATGGGTAATACGCCTTTAATAGGCAAGTTTTTCCGTCGAGAGCAAGCTCTCCCAAGATCATATGCGTTGCGAGTTTATCGGTAGGGATCTGTTCGGAAGCCGCAAGTATTCCAATGGCAATACTCAGATCATAGGAAGAACCTTCCTTTCGGATATCCGCAGGTGCCAGATTAATCAGGATCTTACGTCTGGGCATGTGAAAACCAATAGACAATATGGCACTTTCTATCCGTAATAAGCTCTCTCTGACAGCAATATCTGGCAATCCAACAATATAATATTGGGTTCCGGTCGTTATGTTCGCTTCTACGGTGATGGTCCGGGCACCAATGCCAAAGACAGCGCTACTGTATGTTTTTGTCAACATATAGGAAAATAATTCAATTTGCAGATAGAATAAATTATTTGCAGAACAAAATGGGCTCAAAATTTGAGATAAATGTTTATATTATAAGTGACCGTGGGAAAAGGCTGTAGCCGAATGACTATTGATTATCGATAAAATATTATTTATTAAAACGATTCGGTCTATTTTTTGTTAACACTATATAAAACGGTAAAGAAATTACAAAAAATTAAAATACATACTAAAATGAACGATAACGGTAAAATTGTAACAGCATTATTAGCTGGATTAGCAGCAGGAGCAGTATTGGGAATTTTGTTCGCACCAGAAAAAGGAAGCGAAACTAGAGAAAAAATCAATGAATCATTAGCCGATCTTGGCGATGCGATCAAAGAGCGCGCAGAAGAGCAATTCGATCAATTGAATGACTTTAAAGAAAAAATCGTAGCTACATTAAAAACGAAACTAGGTAAAGCAGATTCGTATATCGACGAAGAGATTGAAGAACACGCGTAAGCGGAAAGGGGAATTGCTGCATGGAAGAACAAAAATTTTCATTTTCTGAGTCCTTTGATAAATCCAAGGAATACGTAGAAACACAATTTGAGTTATTGAAACTCAAAGCTATTTCCAGAATGTCCAGGATCTTAGGATCCTTGATCGTGGATGCCAGCAAGGTTTTATTGACCCTATTGATTGTGTTCTTTGTATCCCTTGCCTTAGGGTTTTATTTAGGAGAATTAATGGGTAGCTATTCATTGGGCTTCTTATCCACAGGTGGTATTTTCTTGGTGATCTTATTGATTATCCGAGCTATGGAACCTAAATTGGAAGCCAAGTTTATGAATGTAACCATCAAAAGAATCCTTACAAAATGGGACGATGAAGATGATGAGGAGGAACAGCCCATCGTAAAGCCTAATATGGAGGAAGTGAAACAAGATGTTAACCAGGAAGGACCGATAGAAAATGATCATAGACAGCAATAATAAAAGAAGAAGTGTCAACAACATTGATGATCTAAATGCTGAGATTGCCAGGTTGAAGCGTCTCAAAATTGAGCAGGAAGATTTTTTGAAAAATCAATATTCCCTGCTCAAACATAAAATTGAGACACCAGCGCGTATCGCCAATATGTTGATGAACAGGGTTCCTGGAGTAAGTACCATCAAGGGATTGGTTCAGGGAATCGGAGAGGTTACAAATAAAAGCAACAAATCCGATTGGTTGACCAAAACGCTTCAATTAGGACTTCCATTGGTGTTGAACAAGACCTTACTTAAGAATGCAGGTTGGATCAAAAAAGGCTTGGTCTTGTTAGCTTCGGAAACTGCAGCAAAAAATGTGAATCAAGATAATGTAAGCTCCTGGATTGGGAAGATTACAGACATGATCAAACCCAAAAAGAAAAAGAAGAAAAACAAGGTAGAGGCTCCGGTGGGCGAGGTGATAAACCCCGTTCCTCCACAACATCCACCGATGATTACGGCGGAGGAGTCTGTACAGGATAATATTTACGGTATCCCAAAGGATAGCGAAGCTTATTAGGCGCGAGGCCTGATAGCAAAATAAAAAACCAAGGTCATTGCAATGCCCCCAAAAAGTTAGACACTTTCTGGGGGCATTTTTATGAGAAAAAACAAAAAACATAGTTTGGAATTCAAACTTAGTCTTGTCGATCGGATCGTTCAAGGCCATTGTTCAG
>PJUF01000524.1_pt1 | contig 26528 bp, 20 predicted proteins | sample 1512191 | NCBI WGS metagenome assembly PJUF01 (sample SAMN08177673, study PRJNA422409) | Feces metagenome, whole genome shotgun sequencing project. | isolation source: Chicken feces (3) enriched on wood chips | host: Gallus gallus | place: USA: Madison | collected 2015-01-15 | reverse complement strand
GTGGATGACGCCAGCGGCCACATGGCTGCAATTCAGCGTCCTGATCGTCCTCGTGGTCTGGGGCATCACCAAGGGCGCCGAAGCGATGAGCTATCGCTGGCAATGGAATCGTATTCCACAGTATATCCTCCGCGAAGTCGACGGCCAGTTCGTCCTGGGGCGCCTTACCCGCGGCCTGCTCGTCACCCTCGATATCACCTGGAAAGCACTGCTGATCGCGCTGGTCATTGGGCTTGCGGCCGCGCTTCTGCGCCTCTCCACATCGATCGTCGGGCGCGCCCTGTCGCGGAGCTATCTCGAGGTTATCCGCAACACGCCTCTGCTGGTGCAACTCTACATTTTCTATTTCGTCTTGGCGCCGGTGCTGTCGCTCGACCGCTACGTTGTCGGCATCATGACGCTTGCCCTCTTCGAGGGGGCCTATATCTCGGAGATCTTTCGCGCCGGTATCCTGGCCGTGCAGCGCGGGCAGTGGGAGGCGGCCGGCAGCCTCGGCCTATCGAGGGTGCAGATCTACCGCTGGATCGTGTTGCCGCAGGCGTTCCGTATCATTCTGCCGCCCCTCGCAAGCCAGGCGATCTCACTGCTCAAGGCGTCCGCCATGCTGAGCGTGATCGCCGTCTTCGATCTTACCAATGAGGGCCGCGACCTGATCGCCGAGACGTTCATGACGTTCGAGATCTGGCTGACAGTTGCGGGCATCTATTTCGCTGTGACGCTGGTCCTTGCCGCGGCGGTCTCACAGCTCGAACGGTATCTGAAGGTCACAAGGTAGGTGCTTCGTCAAAGGGCCGCCAATAGGCCCGTAACAAGGGAGAGTAGATCAAGATGTTAAAGGGACTGGGTATGGCGATGGCCGCGATGGCCACCGCAGCTTTGATGGCAGCCGCTCCGGCCGCTGCCGAAGATACGCTGGGTCAGGTGATGCAGGCCGGTGTGCTGCGCATCGGCGTGACGCCGACCCTGCCGCCGGGCGCCATGCGCGCCAAGGATGGCAGCCTGATCGGCTTCGAGATCGATATCGCGACACGGCTCGCCGAAGAAATCGGCGTGAAGGCCGAATTCGTTCCCACCGTATGGGACGGCCTTATCCCGGGCCTGCTGGGCAATCAGGTCGATATCATCATCAGCGTGATGAGCATGACACCGGCACGAAACCTCACGGTCAATTTCTCGGACTCGTATTCGGGTACGGGCATGTACCTCACCGCCAACACGGGCAATTCGGCGGGGCTGTCGACAGTTGAGGACTTCAACAAGCCCGAAATCACGATCGCGGTGATGCGCGGCTCGACAACGGCGACCGTCGCGCAACGTTTCTTCCCCAACGCCGAAATCCGTCAGCTCGACGACCAGGCCCTCATGGTGCAGGAAGTCGTCAACGGCAATGCCAACGCCTTCCTCGCCAGCGCGCCCCGTCCCCAGTTCGAAGTGCTGGCCAACCCGGACAAGCTGGCCATTGCCATCGAAGACCCACTCTCGCAATCCGCCGAGGGCATGGCCATCCGCAAGGGCGACCCCGACTTCCTGAACTTCCTCAACAACTGGATATTCCTGCGCTCGCGCGATGGCTGGATGCAGCAGCGCCACGACTACTGGTTCCAGACCCGTGACTGGGCCGATCAGGTGGCAGAGTAGTGGCGTCGCACTTCGGAAACCGGTCGTGAGTGTTCGTACCGATCATCCGGAACGGTTGGGGCAGCACGCTGCCCCAACCGCATCCCGGCGACCGCCCAGGCGGCGCAAGCTGCGCCTGAGCTGGTTCGATGCCGTACTGCTCGCTCTCATCGCTGCGGCCGTGACCTTTGTTGGTTACCGCATCAGCGTCGGTCTCGATTATAAATGGGACTGGTCCGTCGTTCGCGACTTCACCGTCCGCGTGAACGGCGAGACCGGTGCGTGGGAAGCGAACCTGCTGCTCACGGGCCTGCTGTCGACGATCCGCATCGTGCTGTGGGCGGGACTGCTGGCTCTGATCATCGGAATCGGCATCGGGCTTTGCCGCACCTCGCAAATCCCCCTTCTCCGTCTCGTTGCCCGCGCCTATGTCGACCTTATCCGGGGCATTCCGCCGCTGGTCATCATCTTCGTCTTCTTTTTCTTCATCTCGAGCCAGCTCATCCCGCTAACAGGCATTGTCGGCGCCCTGCGCTCGGCGTCGCCGGAAGTACTCGGCATCGTCTCGGTGCTGCTGGGGCCGCCACAACTGGTTCCCGCCTTTATCTCGGCCACGATCTGTCTCGCGCTCTTCGAGGCCGCCTATGTGGCCGAGATTGTCCGGGCGGGTATCGAGTCGATCGAGCGCGGACAGATCGAGGCGTCCCGGAGTCTCGGGCTGTCCTCCATCGATGCCCTGCGTTTCGTGATCCTGCCGCAGGCCCTCCAAAGGATGCTGCCGCCGCTTGCGGGACAGTTCATCTCGCTCATCAAGGATTCCTCCATCGCCTCGCTGATCTCGGTGCAGGAACTTGCCTTCATGGCGGCGCAGGTGTCGGCCTCTACCTATCGCATCTTCGAGGTCTGGCTGACCGTGGCCGGCATGTACTTCGTCATGTGCTTCGGCCTCGCCCTGCTGGTCGAGCGGCTCGAGCAGCGATTGCAGCGCCGCGCACGCTAGTCCTGACGCTATCCCGCAAACGAAAACTTCGCACACCGGTATCGCCGGTGTGCGAAGCGAAAGCCGTGGCGCCCGGCAGGCGGGCTTATTCGAGCGCTGCGTCCGCCTCGATCTCGATGAGCCAGTCGGGATCGTCGAGACCGGCGATCTGGATCACGGTGGTGGCCGGATACGGATCGCTCAGATAGCGGCGGCGTACTTCCTTGACAGGCGCGAGATGATCGCGCGTCGTGAGATAGATGCGCAGCCGGCAGACATCGGCCATCGTGCCGCCGGCCTCTTCCACCAGCGCCTTCATGTTCTCGAACGCCTGCACGGTCTGCGCGGTGATATCTCCCTTGCCGACATTCTTGCCGTCGGGGCCCTGGGCGACCTGGCCGGTGATGAACATCGCGCGCGGGCTCGTGGTAACCGTCGCGTGCGAGAACGGCGAGGTCGACTTGTAGACCTTCGGCGTTCGGATTTCCTTGTGAGCCATTCAGTTCTCCTGCGTTCTGGCGCGGGCGACGCCCGCTACTCCCTCTGGAAGATGTTGGATGCATCTGGCAGGCTGTCGATCGCCAGCAGCTGCTGGCGCAACGTCGCGACAGCCTGCCCTGACAGGGCCTGTGATGCGGCCGAGTTGAATTTCGCGATGATCTCGCTATCCGGCAGCGGATTGACGCGCGATCCGCGCGCCGCCTCGAGCGTTTTCGTTCGGCGGGCGCCGTCCGTCGTCAGCACGGTGACCGTCGCACCGCCCGGTGGGATCTCGGCCGCCTCGTAAAGCGTGATGCGCGACATCATTCCGGCGAGGCCCGGCTCGCTGCCGCGATCGGTCATGATGCCCGCGATATCGACGGCGCCGTCAACGGCTGCAAGGGCGAGCACATAGGGCGCGAAGCACGATCTGAGCGCCGGGCGGGTTGTTATCGCGTAGGCCGCCGCCGGCAGACCCACGGCGATCGACACCACCGCTTCGGGGCCTATGCCGCTTTCGCGCGCGTGCGCGAGCAGTTCGAGCAGGCCATCGACAGCCGCATGCGTATAGGTGCAGGAGGCGTGAAGCTTGTAGGTCAGCTCGGCGACATAGTACCGCTTGCCCCAGTCGTGGAGCAGACGCTCGCGACGTGGAGCAGCCGAATAGGTCTGGAACAGGCTTTCCGCGCCATCGAGGGCGGCAGTGCGTCCGCCAACGCCGTGCGCGGCCAACAGCGCGGCCATCGTGCCCGTGCGCGCGGCACCCGCCGCGCTCAACGGCCGGCTGCCGTCTGATTGGTCGCGCATCCACACGGTGTGGCCACTCGCCATCTGCAAGGCGAGGCCGATAGCCGCCTCGAGCCGGTCGGCGCGAAGGTCCAGCAGGCGCGCGGCCGAGACGGCGGCGCCCAGGGCGCCACAGATCGCAGTGGGATGAAAGCTGCGCCCATAGACGGCGGCGGGATCGAGTGCATCGGCGAGTCGGCACGCAGCCTCGACGCCCGCAATATAGGCTGCGAGGAACGCCCTGCCTGGCGTGGCGTGCGTTCTCACCAGCGCCACCAGCGTGCCGAAGATCACCGCCGGTGCGTGAACGGTCGTCTCCACGTGCAGCGCATCGCGCAAACCGGCGACAGCACGTGCTGTCAACAGCATCGCCACATCGGGCGCCGACCGAGACGACGCCGCCGCGACAGCCTCGAGGCCAACCAGTGCGGGGTGCGCAAGCACGCTGCCGGCCAATGCTTCGCCAGCCGCATCAAGGAGGGAGAGACATGCCTCGCGCCGCACCGTAGGCGGCACGTCTTCCGGCCGAAGGTTACAGATGGCGGCGACAAAGTCGTCGGTGACGGGGCTGGCCTCGCGCGATGTCATGATGATCTAGCTTGCGCGGTAACGCTCGAGGGCGTCGCGGTCGAGCTCGACACCCAGGCCGGGTTGGTCGGGCGGATAGGCAAAGCCGTCCTCGAACTTGAGTGGATCGGTGATGAGATCGTCGGTGTGATAAAGGGCGCCGCAGGCATCGCAGGCGAAAGGCAGGTCGGGCATCGCGATGGCGAGATGGATTGCTGCTGCCGTGCCGATCCCCAACTCCGGCATCGAGCCGATAAGGCAGGAGACACCCGCGGGATTGAGAAGCGCAAAACAGCGCCACGCTTGGAGAAGGCCGCCCGCTTCGGAGACGTAGATGCTGGCCACGTCGGCAGCTTGCTGGCGCACCAGCTCGGCGGCATCGAGGGGCGTCCACACGCTCTCATCAGCCATGATCGGAATGGATGATCGGCGGCGAACCTCCGCCATTCCCGGCAGATCATGGCGCGCGAGGGGCTGCTCCAGAATCTCCGGCTCGAACTGGGCGACGCGATCGATGAACTTGAGGCATTGCTTGGTATCGGCAAAGCCCATATTCGCATCTATGCGCACGCGCACGCCGGGGCCAACCGCGGCGCGAATGGCCTCGACCGTGGCGACGTCATTGTGCAGATCCTGACCTACCTTGATCTTGACCGTGCGGAACCCCTCCCTGACGAGCTCCTCGGCGTTGGCGGCGGCCTTGGCAGGGGGTGCAAAGGGAATCGAGTAGGACAGCGCAACCCGGTCGCGCACTTTTCCACCCAGTAGATCATAGACCGGCGTTCCAAGTGCCTTTCCCTTTATGTCCCAAAGGGCCATCTCGAGCGCCGCCTTCGCCGGCTCCGCGCCATCGAGGGCGGCGTTCATGCGCGCCACCGCCTCCGAGATGCGGGCCGGATCGGCGCCAAGGAGAACCGGCGCGAGCAGAGACTCGATCTCGAGATGAAGCATGGTACCGCGGCGGGCGAAGACGCTCGACGCCTCGCCGAGGCCGGTCAGGCCTTCATCGGTCGTCACGATGACGACGACATATTCGGAAACACGTGCCGAGCCGAGCGACGTGCGGAACGCATCGCCGTGCAGAACCCTGCGCGGCACCTGCACCGGAACCGCTTCAATCGCCGTTATTTTCACTCTTGTGTCCTACCCTGCATGTAGAAGGCATGGCCGGCCTGCTCCCAGGATCCGGCGGCAGATCCGTCAGAACCTGTCCGTCCACGATTCGCTGTTGAGAAGCGCGCGGGAGAGAGCTTCGGCGGCCGCTGCCAGCAGCCTCTCGCCCTTCTCTGCCGTCGCGGAGCGCGCGTCGCCGATCACGCCGCTATCGGTGCGCGAGGCGAACGACATCCAGCGATAGGCGCCCGGCGACATCATGAGCTGCGGATCGGGGCCGTCACGGCCGTGGGCGTCGCCCATCTTGTCGGTGCGCACCATGTCGGGCGCCAATCGCATGATCATCGACGTTTCCGCCTCGCAGGCGTGGCGGACGGTCTTTTGCCGCTCGAGAATGCTTTCGAAGGCGTCAGGCGCGAGGCGCCAATACGTTGCGGCCACTACCGGGACACGCAATTCCGTCGTGAGCTGGCCGGCGATCACCTCAACGGCGGCGACATTGCCGCCATGGCCGTTGACGATCGCCAAACGGCGAAAGCCCTGCCGGACAAGCGACTTCGCAATGCCGCGCAGCAGCGCGGCGAAGGTCTCGAAATCGACGCTGAACGTGCCGCCGAAGCTGAGATGGTGATCCGACAGACCGATCCATACCGCCGGCGCGACCACCACCGCCTGCTCGGCTGCCGCGATTGTCGCTGCCCGTCGACAGATTTCGGAGCAAAGCAATGTATCCACCTTCACCGGCAGATGCGGGCCGTGCTGCTCCATGGCCGCAACGGGAACGACGACGATGGCGTCCCGCTCCGCAAGGTGCCGTAGCTCGGCGGCTGTCAGATTTTCCCAGAGAACGTCGTGCATCTTCGATTCCGCGGTTTTGCGGGATCATATGCGGGCGGCGCTTACGTGACAACAACTTCTTATGACAAATTTACATGTTGGCCAAAATGGGTATTACATCCGTGCAATTCGCTGGCGAGTGGCATTAGGGCGATCCTCGACGTGCTCGTCCACGCGCTGATACGCTTCGAGGGTCGTGACCCACGGAGCGCGGCGGAATGCCCCGGCAGGAGTAGCGGCCTCGGCGAGGATCTGAGCGGTTGTTCGCGCGTATGAGGCTATGTTACCGGCCATGCGTCCACTCTCGGCCGGTGGACCTTGCAAGCGTCGCTTCGGGCCGAGTGACAGAGGAAGCCATGCCGAGTGGAGAGGCCGCCCCCGACGACAAGGCGAAGTCCGGCGTCAAATCGCTGCAGGTGGCGCTGAATGTTCTGGAGGCGGTAGCCGCCTCGACTGATCCGATCGGGGTCAGCGACATCGCCCGCCAGCTCGGCCTGAGCAAACCCTCCGTCTATCGTCACTTGCGCACGCTCGTCGAAAACCAGTTCCTGTTCCAGGACCTGCGCACCGGCCGCTATTCGCTGGGGGTGCAGCTCCACGTGCTGGGCCAGCTGGCTTCCAATCGGATCGACATCCTCAAGGTCTCCGACTCCATCATGCGCCAGCTGCGCGATGACTCCGCCATGACGGTGCTGTTGGTCGGCTACCTGCCGCATGGCACGGTCATTCTGCGCTCGGTGGTCGGGCCGTCGCCAGTCGAGCTGTCGGTGCGGGTTGGCTCGAAGTTTCCGCTGCACGTCACTTCGCCCGGCATCCTGGCGCTGGCGTTCGATCCCCAGCGGCTGGCCGCCTATCGCCGGTACGCCCTGCGACACAGGATCGACCCGGCCATCGACGATTGGGACTCGCTGGACGAAGCCATCGCGCAGGCACGTGCGCACGGCTGGGCAATGGTCATCGAGCGCGCCATCCTGGGCGTCGCCGCGGTGTCGGTACCGGTCTTCGACGGGGACGGCGACAGCGTGGCCGCGCTCAGCCTGATCGGTCCGCCGCAATCCTTCCAGACCGGCTCCGAAGTGCCGCCGCATCTCGAAAAGCTGCGGGCGGCGGCGGCCAGAATGTCGAGCCAACTCGGCTATCGCGGCCCCTACCCCAGCGCCGCCTCGCGCGGATAGGACGCCTGCGCCGCCGTCACGGCCCATCCTTACCTCCCGACCGGTGATCGACCGGGGCTGGCAACAGCCCTCTCACACCCCCTTGACAGGGATCGATTGTGAGTCATTATCGCTAACGTCGTATTGCATACGCTAACAGAGTGCCTTGATGCAGCAGCCCGGATCTCCACCCCCTCTGTCGTCGCCATCCGGGCGGTTGGGTGTCGATATCGGCGGCACCTTTACCGATGTTGTACTGGAGGTTGGTGGCGCCCTGCAATCGACCAAAGTATTGACGACCTACGCCGCGCCCGAAGACGCGATCGTCGACGGCATGCTGCAGGTCTGCCGCAAGGGCAATATCGGCCCAACGGCCATCACCCAGGTGATCCACGGCACCACGCTCGCCACCAACGCGCTGATCGAACGGCGCGGCGCGAAGACGGCCCTGATCACGACAGCGGGCTTCAGGGACGTCATCGAGATGCGCACCGAAGGGCGCTTCGAGCAATACGACCTGAACCTGAAGCTCCCCGAGCCCCTGTTACCGCGCAACCAGCGCTACGTGCTCGACGAGCGCATCGGCGCCGACGGACAGGTGCTCAAGCCGCTCCGGCGCGCCGAGGTCGAGGCGCTGGCCGAAACCATCGCCGAGGGCGGCTATGCCAGCGTGGCTGTCGGGTTGATCCACTCCTATCTCAACGACGCGCACGAGCAACTCGTGCGCGATGTTCTCGCCGCGCGCCTGCCTGGCGTGATGATCTCGCTGTCCTGCGAGGTCTCCCCGCAGATGCGCGAATATGAGCGGTTCAACACGGTGGCCGCCAACGCCTACATCAAGCCGATGATGGCGAGCTACCTGTCGCGGCTGGTAGATCGCCTCAAGACGGCCGGCGCCCGTTGCCCGGTGTTCCTGATGCATTCGGGCGGTGGCATCATCTCGCTGGAAAGCGCCGCCGATTTCCCCGTGCGGCTGGTCGAATCCGGGCCGGCCGGCGGGGCAATCTTCGCCGCCGACATTGCCTCCCGCTACGACATCGACAAGGCTCTGTCGTTCGACATGGGCGGCACCACGGCGAAGATCTGCCTGATCAAGAACCAACTGCCCAAGACGGCGCGGGTCTTCGAGGTGGCGCGCACCTACCGCTACAAGAAGGGTTCGGGCATGCCGATCTCGATTCCGGTCATCGACATGGTCGAGATCGGCGCCGGCGGCGGCTCGCTTGCCCATGTCGACAGCCTGCGCCAGATCCGGGTGGGGCCCGAGAGTGCCGCCTCGGAACCCGGTCCGGCCTGCTACCAACGCAGCGGCACGCGGCCTGCCGTCACCGACGCCGATCTCGTGCTCGGCCGGCTGGACCCCGATGATTTCGCCAACGGATCGATCCCGCTGTCGCCCCGAGCCTCGCACGCGGCCCTTGCCGCCCATGTCGGAGAACTGCTGGAGCTCGATAGCACCAACGCCGCTTTCGGGGTATCCGAGGTGGTCGACGAGAACATGGCCAACGCCGCGCGCGTCCATGCCGTGGAAAATGGCGAGGACCTCGCCAATTACACCATGATCGCCTTCGGCGGCGCCGCGCCGTTGCACGCCGGCCGTCTCTGCGAGAAGCTGGGCATCGACAGGCTGCTTATTCCGCCCGGTGCCGGCGTCGGCTCGGCCATCGGCTTTCTGCGGGCCCCCTACAGCTTTGAATCGACGCGCAGCATCTATATGCGCCTCAAGAGCTTCGATGCGGCGCAAGCATGCCGGCTGTTCCGCGAACTCCGCGAGGAATCGACAAGGTTCGTACGCTCCTGCGAGGCCGTATCGGCCATCCGCGCCGACTACAAAGTCTATATGCGCTACGTCGGCCAGGGCTGGGAAATTCCCGTCAGCCTCACCCAGGAGCAGGCAGAGACACCTGATGAGAAGGTATTCCAGGAGGCGTTCGAAACCCAATATGCGAGTCTGTTCGCCCGCACCGTCGAGGGCCTCGACGTCGAGGTGACTGTGTGGGCGGTCAACGCCACGACGGAACTGGCGGCAGTCGAAAAAGTCCATCCGATTGGCGCACGTCAGGAGAAGAGGATCGACAGCCACCGCCAGCTCTTCGACGCCACCGCCGGGCAATATCTCAGGACCGCGGTCGTGCGGCGCGACGAGCTTTCGGCCAACGATTTGGTGACGGGACCGGCGATCATCAGCGAGCCGGAGACGACAATCATCCTGCCGGCCGGGTTCAGCGCCGTGACGCGCGTCGACAACTGCATCGACATCACCCGCGACAGCGCCGGGCAGCAGGCATGACCAAGATCTCCGCCGTATCGAACCAAGTGATGTGGACGCGGCTGATCGCGATCGTCGAGGAGCAGGCACAGGCCCTGATCCGGACGGCCTTCTCGACCTCCGTCCGAGAGGCGGGCGATCTTTCCGCCGGCGTCTACGATGTGCAAGGCGACATGCTCGCCCAGGCCGTCACGGGCACTCCCGGCCATGTCAACTGCATGGCCGACGCCGTCGCCCACTTCATCCGCGAGATCGGGCCCGACCAGATTTTCGAGGGCGACGTCTATATTACCAACGACCCGTGGAAAGCGACCGGTCACCTGCATGACATCACGGTTGTCAGCCCGTCGTTCCACAGCGGGCGGCTGGTCGGCTATTTCGCCTGTACGGCGCACGTCGTCGATATCGGCGGGCGCGGCTTCGGGGCCGACGGCAACTCGCTCTACGAGGAAGGGCTGTTCATCCCCATCATGAAGTTCGCCGAACGCGGCGTGGTGGATCGCAGCTTCGTCAATATCGTCCGCAACAATGTGCGCGAGCCCGACCAGATCGTCGGCGACATCTATGCACTGGCAACCTGCAATGCGGTCGGGCATCGTCGCCTGCTCGACATGATGATCGAATTCGGGCTCGACGATCTGGAGACGATCGCCGGCTTCATCATGGAGCACAGTCGGCGCGCGACTCTCGAACGCATCGCCGCCCTGCCCAGGGCCAGCGCGCAGAGCGAGATGATGATCGACGGGTTCAGCACGCCCGTTCGCCTCAAGGTCAGGCTCGACGTGGCCGAGGATCACATCCTGGCCGATTTCGAGGGGACCTCGGGCATCGACCCGAAGGGCATCAACGTGCCGCTGGTCTACGCCAAGGCCTATACGTGCTATGCGCTGAAATGCGCCATCGCGCCCGAGATTCCCAACAACGCAGCCTCCCTCGCGCCGTTCCGCATCGCCGCACCCACCGATTGCATCGTCAACGCCGTGCATCCCGCGCCCGTCGCGCTGCGCAATGTCATCGGCCACATGCTGCCCGACGTGGTGTTTGGCGCGCTCGACCAGATCCTGCCTGGGGTCGTGCCTGCCGAAGGCGCCGGCGCCCTCTGCAACTTCCAGATCGGCCTGCGCCCGTCCGCCAATGCGCCCGCAGGCGCGCGGCGCGCCGAAGTGCTGGTGTTCAACAGTGGCGGCACCGGCGCGCGCCCTACCCTCGACGGCATGAGCGCCACCGCCTTTCCATCCGGCGTCATGACGATGCCCATCGAGGCTACGGAGCATGCCGGCCCAGTCATCATCTGGCGCAAGGAGTTGCGACCCGATTCCGGCGGCGCCGGCCAGTATCGTGGCGGCCTGGGGCAATACATGGAAGTCGGCGCGGTTCCGGGCCATGTGTTCGACTTCTCCGCCATGTTCGACCGGCTGCAGTTCCCGGCCCGCGGCCGCAAGGGTGGCGGCAGCGGAGCCCCGATGCTGGCGGCGCTCGACGACGGCACCAAGCTGCGCGGCAAGAGTCGCCAATCGGTGCCCGAAGGGCGGCGCATCATGCTGGCCCTTCCGGGGGGCGGTGGCTACGGCGACCCGAAGCTGCGCGACCGCGAGCAGATCCGCCGCGACCTGCGGCTCGGCTACATTTCTCCGCAGAATGCGAAACTGGACTACGGCCTCAGTGAAACTGAACTGACCGAACTGCTGGAGGAGAAGGCCTGAACGAAGCCGGCCTGGCCGAAACGAACGTACCACTTTTATAGGGAGGAAATAGAATGTCGTTCAAAATGCTTGTTACCAGTGCAGCCCTTGTCTTGTCTTCCGCGCTATTGAGCGCTTCGGCGCAAGCGCAAACCACATGGACGATGGCATCGGGCTATCCGGAGAGTAACTTCGTCACCCAGAACCTGCATATGTTCATCAACGACGTCGAGGAAAAGAGCCAGGGCCAGCTCAAGATCGACCTGCGCTCCGGCGACAGCCTGATCAAGCTCGACGCCATCAAGCGCGCCGTGCAGTCCGGTCAGGTGCCGATCGGGGAAATCCGCTTTGGCGTCTACGGCAACGAAGCCGCAATCTACAATCTCGACGGCACGCCCGGCCTCGCGAACAATTACGATCAGGCCGCCAAGCTGCGCGACGCCCTGGCGCCGGTCTACGACGCCATGTTCAAAAAGAACGGTATGCGCATCCTCACCTATGTCGCCTGGCCAGGCCAGGGCTTCTTCACCAGGGATCCCGTGACGTCGGTGGCCGATCTCGAGGGCCAGCGGCTGCGCATCAATGCCAAGCAGACCCAGGTGATGGGTGAAAAGCTCGGCATGGAAGCTCTGGTGCTACCCTTCGCCGAAGTGCCGCAGGCTCTGTCGACGGGGATGGTTCACTCGCTCTGGACCAGCGCGCAGACGGGCTCCGATATCCAGATCTGGGATTATCTCAAGAACTACACCTATGCCGGAGCCATGCACAGCATGAACGCGATCGTGGTGAGCGAGAGTGCCTTCCGCGAGCTTTCGCCGGAGCTGCAGACGATCGTCATCGAGGCCGGCCAGCGCGCGACCGTCAGTGGCTGGGAGCTGAGCCAAAAGGCAAACGCCGAGTATGTAAAGGTCCTCACCGACCATGGTGTGGCCGTTGCCGACGCGCCACAGGACGTGGTGGATAAGATTGCCGAGATCGGCCAGGAAATGGTCGACGAATGGCTAATCACGGCGACGCCCGAAGAGATGGCGGCCTACGAGAGCTATCGGAAAAGCATCGAGTAGCGTTCAAAACGAGAAGGCGCGACAGCCGCCTTCCGAAGCACGGATCTCGCCCATGAGACACGCCCTGAACAAGCTATACGACTACTGCGGTTACATAGCGGCCTTCTTTCTCGTGGCTATCGCAGTTTCGATCATCTTGCAGGTCGGCTTCCGCCTGCGTGGTCTCACCTTCGACTCGACGGAAGTGGGGGGGTTCTGCCTCGCCGCTTCCACCTTCTTCGGACTGGCGCATACGTTCCGACGCGGCTCGCATGTGCAGATCAACCTGCTCATCGACCGCCTGCCCGAGCGGCATCGTCGGAAGATCAACATCTTCAACTGCGTACTGGGCGCGGTTGCGGTCTCGTTCCTCGCCTGGAACGTGACCGCGCTCGCCATTCAATCCTATCGCTTCCACGATGTCAGTCCCGGCCTGTTCGGCATTCCATTCTGGATTCCGCAAAGCGCGGTCGCGGCCGGGACCATCGTTCTCGCCATCGCCTTCATCGACGAGCTGCACTGGCTGCTCTTCGGTGGCAAGCCCCGTTACGAGCCGTCCGACGAGATCGGGCTCGACCAGCCACCAGCCTGAGGGGATATGCCCATGGATACGATGACCATCGCGTCGATTGTCATGGCTGCGCTGCTGCTCGGCCTGCTGGCCAGCGGTGTGTGGGTGGCGTTGTCGCTCCTCACCGTCGGCATGGTTCTGCTGGGGTTCTTCACTTCTGCGCCGATGGGCTCGCTGATTGCCTCGACCCTGTGGGATTCGAGTTGGGGCTGGGCGCTGACATCGCTACCCCTGTTCATCTGGATGGGCGAGATTCTGTTTCGCTCGAACCTGTCCGGCGATATGTTCAAAGGGCTGGCGCCGTGGGTCTCGCGGCTTCCCGGCCGCCTGCTCCACGTCAATATCCTCGGCTGCGGCATCATGGCGGCGGTGGCCGGCTCATCGGCCGTGACCTGCGCCACCATCGGCCGCATGAGCGTGCCGGAACTCGAAAAGCGGCGCTATCCGCTGAACATGACCATCGGTACGCTGGCTGGATCTGGCACGCTCGGGCTGCTGATCCCTCCCTCCATCGTGATGATCGTCTACGGCGTGACGGCGGAGGTTTCGGTGGGGCGCCTGTTCATCGCCGGCGTGCTGCCCGGGCTGCTGCTCATCTTGCTCTACATGCTCTACACGGGGGCGTGGGCGCTGCTCAATCCGGGCAAAATGCCGCCGGCCGACCCGCCGGTTCCCCTGCTCGAAAAGCTCTACCGCTCACGCCGGCTGATTCCGGTGGCGCTTTTGATCGCCGTCGTTATCGGCTCGATCTATGGCGGCATTGCCACTCCGACGGAAGCCGCGACGATCGGCGTTGTCGGCGCGCTCGCACTGGCCGCGATCGGTGGCGGCCTCAACCGCCAGACATTCATGGACGGCCTGATGGCGGCCGTGCGGCTCTCCTGCATGATCTCGTTCATCATCGCCTGCGCGGCCTGCCTGACCATTGCGGTCGCGTTCGTGGACATCCCGCGCGCGCTCGCCATCTGGGTCAATTCCATGGGGCTGTCGCAATATGCACTACTGGCAGTACTGGCGCTGTTCATGCTGGTTCTGGGATGCTTTCTCGAAGGCATCTCGATCATCGTCCTCACATCATCGGTGGTGCTGCCGATGGTGCATGCTGCCGGGATCGACCTGCTGTGGTTCGGGATCTTCATGGTGATCCTGATCGAGGCGGCCCAGATCACACCGCCGGTCGGGTTCAACCTGTTCGTACTGCAAAGCATAACGGGCAAGGACATCCTGCAGGTGACCAAGGCCGCGATCCCGTATTTCCTTTTGTTGATAGCGCTGCTTATCCTCATCACGCTGTTCCCGCAGATCGTGACGATCATGCCGACCATGATGCAGCGCTAGCGCGGGCGCCGATGCCCATCATGACGAAGGGAATCGGGGCCCTCCTAGGTGGGAACCGTCCTCTGCCCGTAGCCCTGGCCGGGGTCACTGCGGCGCCGCTCGGCGTGGTGGTAAAGGGTTGCCACGAGCTCAACCATTGATAGGGCTTGCACACCTTCGTGAGTTCCGCACGACAGCCGTTCCGGCGCGCGAGCTCCGCTAGCTGGTAAGGAAATCTTTGAAAGTGACATGCGGTGACATAGGGCTCGCTCGACAGGCTGCTCAGTGTAACGCACAGTCGCGCGAATGGCTCATTCACTCCAAGCGCTACACTCTGCGTCTCGCGCTCGCCGGCCAAAACTATCCATCGGCGAGTCGCTTCGAGCGACGCTCGAATAATCGAGGCGTAGCTGCCCCAGGAACTGCGGTGATTGAGTTCTTGCCGGGCAAGTCTGCGGGTGAACATTGTGGTTGCCTTGGCCCGTGGGGACGAAGCTAGGCGAATAGGTCAGGCAGGACCATTGGATCGAGCCGGATGACACCCAGTAGCGTCCATATGTTGGGCCGCTTGAAAAGCGTGCCCTGCGAACGCCATGCCGAGCTTCGGATATTCGTCGTCGAACTGGCCGAAGGTGGACGTACCGAATGCCTGCAACGCTGCTAGCCAGAACAGTCTGGCGGTTGATTCCTTGCCATCGCCTTATTTTGGGGCACCAGTATGGGGCACTGGCTCGTTGGGCACTTGTAGAAGCGCTTAAAAATCAATTCCTTAGGAGGTGGCGGAGAGGGAGTCCGCTGCACTGGCGTAGCGCGATATGCGTGTATGTCGCTGAATGTCCAGGGTATCCTGAGCTTTCTGTCCGTTCTCGTATCTTGGCGCTTGCGAATATCCCGCTGCATCCCCACTATGAAGTGGGGAACAGAGTGGGGAAGACATGGCGCGTACCAGCAGCAAGCTGACCGATACCTATGTGAAGGCTTCGGGACTGAAGCCCGGCCGCCACTCCGATGGCGGCGGGCTCTATCTCAACGTCACGCCGACCGGCTCGCGCTCTTGGCTGTTCATGTGGGTGAGGCAGGGGCGCCGGCGCGAAATGGGGCTGGGCAGCTATCCGGCGGTGTCGCTGGCCAAGGCAAGGGCGATCGCCGCGCGGCATCGCGAAGCCGTGGTGGAGGGGCGCGACCCGATCGCCGAGCGTGGCCGGGATAGCCAGCCGACCTTCGGCAGATGCGCCGAGCTGTTCCTCGAGTCGATGGAGGGGCAGTGGCGCAATGAGAAGCACCGGGCGCAGTGGCGCATGACGCTGACCGAGCACAGCAGGAAACTGACGGCGCGGCAGGTTGCCTCGATCAGCACCGAGGATGTTCTCGCCGTGCTGAACCCTCTCTGGCAGAGCAAGCCGGAAACGGCTTCGCGCCTGCGCGGGCGCATCGAGCGGGTGCTGGATTTTGCAGCGGCGCGAGGCTGGCGCTCGACGGAAAATCCGGCGCGCTGGCGTGGTCACCTCAAGAGCATCCTGCCGGCACGTGCCAAGCTTACGCGCGGCCATCACGCGGCAATGCCCTATGCGGATGTTCCTGCATTCGTCACGCGCCTTGCGGCATCCGAGGCGATGGCGGCGCGAGCGCTGGAAGTCCTGATCCTGACGGCCGCCCGCAGCGGCGAGGCGCTTGGCGCGACATGGCCGGAGATCAATTTCAAGGACCGCCTGTGGGTGATCCCTGCCACCCGCATGAAGGCGGCCCGCGACCATCGCGTGCCGCTCAGCGAGCGCGCGCTGGCCATCCTGAAGCCGCTGCATGAAGCTCGGGTATCCGAGTTCGTCTTTCCGGGACAGCGCCCCAAGCGTCCCCTGTCGGCATCAGCGATGGAAATGCTGCTGCGCCGGCTCAAGGTCGATCAGTACACTGTGCACGGCTTCCGCTCGGCGTTCCGCGACTGGGCCGGTGACCACACCACGTTCCCGCGCGAGGTCGCCGAAGCGGCGCTGGCGCACCGTGTCGGCGATGCGACGGAGCTTGCCTATCGCCGGGCCGATGCGCTCGACAAGCGGCGCGAGCTCATGGAGACGTGGGCACGATATTGCGCCGCCGGCAGCGGCACGGTGATCCCGTTCGACCGGCGCCGCCATGCCTAATCCCGGTCCCAGGGTCGAAAGCAACAGCATCGCGGTCACGGAGAGCGATCATCTTCAGCTGGGCACCGATGATTGGCGGGCGCTGGAGGCCGCGCTCGGCAAGCCCATTCCTGAGGATGCCAGAGAGGCGCTCACCGAATGCTGCCGGCGATATCTGAGCGAAAAGAAGCTGGAGCTGGAGGCGGTGTCGCTGCGAGCCGTTAGCAGGTTTCTGGCCAAGCTCGCGGAGGAAGGGCAGCCCGAGCGCGGGGCGGCGGTCGTTTCCGCCGAGGAAGACGCTCTGCAACGCATCTATAGCCATCTGGCGGACGTGGTGATCGAAGTCGATCGCGACCTCGATGCTGGCAGGGACGGGGCGTGGACCGTATCCGAGCAGCCTTGCACTGTGCGCCTCACGCGGCGAATGGCGGCTGAGGTTATCGTACACCTGCGGAAGGCGGTGGGGAAGGCCACCGCTGAATTGAACGCAGATTTGGCGACATCATCGAGCAAAGCATTCCGGCCGGGGTTGGCCCTCGATCGCTTCCTCCTTGCACTGCGCGGCTGGGCTACCGAGAGCGGTCTGCCACACACGGTTCACAACCGAAGCGGCGCAACGGCATTTTCGCGCTTCGCGTTTGCACTGCATAGCCGATTTCCGGATGGCCTTCAGGATCGCGTGGCCTCGGCCGAAGCCCTGCACAAGCGCATGAACCGGCTACTCAAAGGGCACAAGCCACCCACGTAAATCTGGCCGTTTGCATTTGTCCCCGTGACGTTCGACAGCCGTTCGCGAGACACCTCTCCGCACGAATTCTGCCTCGGAGAGCCGTCAATGGACGCCCCACAAGCCTATACCATCAAGTCCTTCTGCACCGCGTTCGGCATCAGCCGCAGCCTCGTCTATCGCGAGATCGCTGCCGGCCGGCTCGACGCCCGCAAGATCGGCAACCGCACGGTCATCCTGCGCGCTGAAGCCGAGCGCTGGGCGCGCGCGCTGCCGGGCGCCAGGTCAGCCTGACCTTGGGGTAACCTTGGGGTTCGGCTATGGCCGAATCCCCGGCTGCGCGGAGGGTCCAAGACCGTGGCGTGCAGTGCAGACGGGGTTCCACGGGGCGCGACCATACCCCAACCGCAGTCCGAAAGGTGGAAGCGGGGTCGCCGTCATCTGCTCTGGTGACGTTAAGTAGCCACCGACCTGTTGCGAGAGCCAAGCGACAACAGGGTCCTGACCGACGGGCGGCTCCGAGGAGCAGACTGATCGCAAGGGGCGGGACCAAGCTCACCAAATGGTGGGCTTGGTCGTCCTATGTCCATTCCCTCAAGGCTCACCAAGGAGCAGGAGGACTGTTGGCAGCGGCAGCAATCCGCTCGATCAGGTCTTCGCGAGCTCAAGTCCCGCCGGTCCTTCGACCAGAAGCCCGTCAACCAACATGGCTTCGATCACCGGTACGATAGCAGGCCGGAATTCAGGCCCGGTTCGCTGGAAGCCGAACAGGATGGCGACCGCGCGTGGAAGGTCATCCCACGACAATGCCCCGTTGTCGGCTAGCACCCTCTTGATCGCCTCATTGATCTCGGAGGGAGGCAGCAGTGAAGCCTTCCTGAGATTCAACGGCGCACGCGAGCGGTTGCGCAAGGGGACGTTTGCCATTCCGTGGGCGGTCCAGAAGCCGGACTGCTCGGAAAGAGTTCCTCCAGGGCGCGCTGCATGGCTCAGCGTTCGATCCACCGCAGCCACGATCCTCGACCCAGCCTTCTGCTTGCCGAAGAGGGATGCGACGCGACGAGCGACCTCCTCCCGATGGATTGGCCCCTCGACCTCGACGATCCGCTGCACGATCGGAGACATTGTCGCCAACGGTACCTCGTGTGGCTCGATGCCCTTTGGGACGGCGAAGCTGGCCACGACATAGTCCGGCAGGTCGGAGAGTGATGGCCCCTCATCGGTGGCCACAGCGGCGTCCTCATCGCCCTCATAGACGACGTCATCCTCCACCTCCCCCTCGTCGTCGCCAGCGCGAACGACGAGGTCGTTGGTCGCTGCCACCAAGGCCGCCTCCAAGCGGCGTACCTCGTCACCCCTTCTGTGGAACCAGTCAGTGCTCCACACCCGATGGAACCGCCATCCGAGTCCTTCGAGCACTTCCTGGCGAAGACGGTCGCGCTCCCTGGCCCAGACCGCCGAGTGATACGTGGCGCCATCGCATTCCACCGCAAGCATGTATCGATTCTCTTGATCCGGGCGGCGCACGGCGAGGTCGATCTTGAAGCCGGAGGAACCCACTTGATAGTCGACCTTGTAACCGAGCCGGCGAATCTCCGACGCGACCGAGACCTCAAAATCGGAATCGGGGTCGTTGTCGAGAATGGTAGCTGGCCGGTTATCTCCAGTCTCGGCATAGTAGAGGAACTTCTTGAGCACGCGCGCGCCGAAGCTCTTCGATCGATCCAGGTCAATGTCGGACGACTTGAACGACACGAATACCTGAGTGCGATAGCGGGCCCGAGTGAAGAGCACGTTCAGGCGGCGCTCGCCTCCGTCGCTCGACACGGGTCCGAACGCCATACTGTCGAGAGGCGTACCGGCAACCCGCGGGCCGTAGCCTACCGATACGAAGATGACGTCGCGCTCATCGCCCTGAACCGTCTCGATGTTCTTGACGAAGAACTCCTCCGTCTTGCCTTCGCGCATGAATGCATCAAGGGCGTTGTCGGTGAGGCGAAGCCCGTCGAGCCGCTCGTTGATCGCGTCCCGTTGGGCGGTCGAGAAGGTCACGACGCCGAGCGATCGCTTCGGCGTCTTAGCAGCGTGCACAGCAACGGCCTGGGCGACCGCCTCGGCTTCCCTCACGTTGTTGCGCTTTCCGCCCCGATCGTAGGCGCCATCGACGCGTGTCAACGTTAGGCCATCGGTCTCTCTAGTGGCGGAGGGGGAGGGAAAGAGGATCAGACCGCCGTTGTCGCTGTAGAAGACCTGATTGGAGACCTCAATCAGGGAAGGATGTCGTGACCTGTAGTGCCAACGCAGCATGCGAGACGCGAGCCCACGCGCCTCGCATAGGGTGAGAATGCTCTCCAGCTCCGTGGCACCCGTGACCGATGGAGCTGGAATATCGCTGTCCTCCTCCGGCTCTTCGTCCGGCAGATCGGAGAGAACGCGATCGAAGAACGAAGTTGGAGGGAGCTGTCGCTTATCTCCTACGACGACGATCTGCTTGGAGCGGGCAATGGCGCCGAGCGCATCTTCGGGCCGGACCTGCGAGGCCTCGTCGATCACTAGAAGGTCGAACTCAAGCGCCCCTGGGGCTAGGTATTGCGCGACCGAGATCGGACTCATGAGGAGCACCGGTTTGATCTGCTGGATGACCCCACCTGCCTCGCTGATAAGCCTACGGATGGGCTTATGCCCCCTGCGCTTCCCGATCTCGCCTCGCACAACACCCATGGCGCCCATGCCACCACGGGGCAATCGGTTCAAATGCTCGTCTCGAATGAGACGCGCTACCGTCACCCGTCGGGTCTTCTCACGCTCTGCGAAGGTTGCGGCAAGCTCGGCTTTCTCGGCCGATGTCAGGCTTGTGGCCCATGCTTCGCTCGCGGCGAACTGGCGGTATATCTGCTCGGCGTGGATGTACCTTATGGTCGACCGAAGCTGCGCTGGCGCTATGGACCCCGTCGCCAGCGCGTCCGCCACCTGCTCGCCGGCCAACTCTCGCAGCCGCTCGTCGGCTGCACGAAGCTGCGTCCATTCGTCGAGCCGTTCGAGATTCTCGTTCCACCGTGTCGCCCAGTTGAGCAATGCGTCAAATGGTATCTCCTCCGCACGCGCGACGCCGAAGACCTGCTCGATATCAAGATCGAGTGCGGCCAACACGTCGCGCGCTATCGCCTCGGCGCCCCGGCTCTGCGCCGCCACGACGTCACGAAGCTTCTGCAACTGGGCCGGATCGTAGCGCCTCAAGTTCACTGCTGATGTCGCGTTGAGCGCTACTGCTGCCTGCAGCAACCGCGACATCCATGCCGTGGCCTCGCCGAGCGCAGTAAAATCTGTGTTCTCTCCCTGCCATAGGCTGGCTAGTAGTTCGGAGCCGGCCGCTTGAAGTGTCTGGAATTTCGCGTTGGCCTGCTGCAGCTCGACCAATCTGTCCAGTAGAGCCATTCGATCGGGCTGCGCCTTGGGAAGTGCCCCTCGAACGAGAGAAGCCAGTTCAGCCGAAGCGGCTCGGTAGGGCCTGCCGAGGCGACCGAAGATGCTGTGGCCCGAGGCCAACATGGAACGCAGGTGATCGACAGGCGCGGCAATGGCTGCCGTGGAAAAGATGGTTCCCGCAGCATCGCGAAGAGCGACATACTTGCTGCCGGCTTCAGCGAGCAGACGGGTGCGGTCGACGGCGCCGTGCTGCGCGATGGCGGCTGCGAACGGCACGGCCGAGGAACCCAGCGTCGAGATGTGCTCGATGACGCCGACGATCCCGCCCGAGGTCTGAGCGGAGCGTGGACCGCTCACACCCAGGCTCTGCGCCACGGTCGCAGCGGAACGGTCAGCGGCGCCCAGCAGCTTGATCAGTTGCTCCAGCTTGGGCTGCAACCTCTGCTGGTCCGTGGGCAGGATGTCGGTCTTGCGCACGCCGAAGAAAGGATGCTGCAGCTTGGGCCCCGCCTTTGAGGTCAGAGAAGCAAGGGCCGTCGCGGCCGTAAGCGCCTCGTCGAGGCGCTCACCCGTCCACGCCGCTATGCCGGGGACGATCAGGTCACTCGGCGCGAAACCTTGCTCGTTGAGTCGTATAAGTGTGGAAATCGCACGAAACGGAGTAACGCCAGTCTCACCGACGGGGCGATGCATAACGCCGGCGACGCGGTTCAGCCGATCGCGTAACCGGGTCAGCTCCGCAACATCTGAGCCCTGGGCGGGCACGCTGGCAGCGCTCAATGTCCGCCCCAACTCTTCGGCTACAAGACGCTTGTTTGCCGACCGCGAGTGCAGCTCCAAGCAGACGTCGGCGAGGCCGTGGTCTCGCAAACGACCGTGCACCACGTTCAACGCCGCCATCTTCTCGGCGACGAAGAGCACGGACTTACCGTCGTAGGCGGCCGCGGCGATGATATTGGTGATCGTCTGGCTCTTGCCGGTGCCCGGCGGACCTTGAACCACGAGGTTTCTACCCTTGCGGACGGTCTCGATCACCAGCGTCTGGGAGGCATCTGCGTCCACGATCTGGATCAAGTCGGCGGGAGCAAACAGTTCGTCGAGGTCGCCCGTCGCTTCGAAATCGTCGCGCTCAGAGGCGAACCCCTCCGTCAGCAGGCCCGCAACTATGGGGTGGTCGATGATTTCATCGTTGGGCCAGTTCTCCGGCTCCAAATCGCGAACCATCAGTAGTTTCGCGAAGGAAAAGAAACCCAACTGCATGCCGTCCCGGTCGATGCTCCAGCGGTTCATCGCCGACACCGCTTCGGCAACGGCATCGAAGTACGATGTTGGCGACCAACCCTCAGTCTCCGGAATTTCGGGCAGCTTGATCCCCGCCTCGGCCAGGCGATGCTTTAGGGGCTCGTTGGTTGTGATGTCCTCGCCGCGAATTTCGAGATCGTAGGTGGACGTTCGTTCGTTGCGGCGCAGCGAGGCGGGCAGAAGGATAAGAGGAGCAAACCGCTCCACCTCGGAGCGGTCGTCCTCGAACCAGCGAAGGAATCCCATGGCAAGGTAGAGTGCGTTGATCCCCTGCTCCTCTTCCAGAGTGCGCGCTTCGCGAGCGAGCCCGAGGAGTCTCTTCTGAAGCCGCTCGCGACCGAGCTTGGTCTGGAGGACGAGATCGGTAAACCGGCCCTCGTCAGGCGGGGCCTGCAATGCAGGCAGGAGGCTCTCCTCGTCCGAACCTTGCACCTCCTTCACGGAAGGGTCGTGCGCAAAACGCATCCGCCTGCCGTCGGTGAAAAGAATCTGGAATGCATCTTCGGACCGCTCATCGACGATATCGATGGACTTTCCCTGCCGCATGAACCGCGGGGTGTGCACGAGGCGATTGCGCGTCCCGGTCTGGATGAGACGCTGCCGAGCATCGGCGAGGTGCTTCTGCAGTAGGGCAAGGCCGCCCGAAGTATGATCCATCTACTAATATATTCCCTCGGGCAATCCAATAGAGCGGCTTGCTCGACCCAACACAGTGCCTGCGTATCAATGGCGCGACATGAGAACCTCGCAGGAAACTTATCACCACAACAGTCCATGGGGTAGCCATGCACGTTGGTACACGCGGACGCTCAAAATGACCGATTGCTGCCATTGGACCGTCAGCCTTGCCTGGGATCACAAGTGCGGACCGCACTGCCCCATCCAAGGTTCAGCCACTTTGTAAGCGCCACGGAAAGGCTCCTTGTCCCGTCCGAGATCGTGTCCGCCAACGTCCCTAGCGACTTTGCGCGCTATTCCTGCTCGCGCAGCTTTGTTGCCGCCTTGAGAGCGAGATCGAGACGGCGACCATGGATATCGACACCCTCTTGGCGTCCTCTATGAGGGGCCTCGCTATGTGGCACTCTCCGCTCAGGCCGCAAACCCTGCTACCGCGTGCGATAGCCGTTTCGCCAGTGGGCCGGGCATAGCGCTGGTGAAGACCTGCACCAGCTCGGCATAATACCAGCGCGTACCTGCAGCCCCGCCATTGAACCTGCTCCACAGCGCGTCACGCAGCTCAAGATAGTCGAACAGGACAGCCTCGGCGTTGTGCGTCTTATCGGCAAGCGAGACGAGCAGCGATCGGGGCGACTTGGCGGGCAGCAGAGCAAGATAGGCCTCCTTGCGCGGCCGCCACTCCGGCTTGGGCTCGGTCCAGGAGTCAGTGCAATCGGACACGATGGTGGCGACCCCATCCCCGAAGCGTTTCCTGATCTCTTCGAGCGTGTCGACCCCGCCCTGGTCCTCGGCCGCATCATGCAGCAATGCTGCAATCGCCTGGTCTTCGTCGCCGCCATGTTCGAGCACCAGCGCCGAGACCGTCATCAGGTGCGCGATATAGGGGATCGAGGTGCCCTTGCGGGTCTGGGTGCGGTGCAGCTCGTGCGCATAGAGGAGCGCCTCATCATAGCGGCTGGTCAGCATCGGGAGCCTTTCGTGTTTGTGTTGCCGTTCTATTCGGGGATCGTCGCGTGGCGATTGCTTCCCGCTTAATCGTGCCTTGATGACTGCTCACTGGCCGGCGCGTCGTTTCACCTCGTCAGCGATGGACTTTGTACCGCGCTTCATGTTCCCCCAGACGCGAAGTCCGGCAGCAACGACATTGATAGCACCATCGCTTGCTTTCGCAGGTAACTGCCTGAGCTTTTCACGGTACAACCCGACCAGCGCCACTATCGTAAGCAAGGTCAGCACACTGATAACGAGAACTGCCGTCATCTGATGATCAGCGGCCCGGTTGCTTGCCATGAAGTCCTGAACCATCCGTGCCGTCTCTTCGGGGGTAGCCACTCGATAATTCGGATGCGGGTCAAATATCGACATTCGTTGAGCCCTCCGTGCCCAGTGCATCGGGACGTGGCGCATGCTGCGCTTCGATCCCCCAATTCTCGCTATTGTCTATTGTGAGGCGACACGCTGGGCTTCGTTCGCGACATGGATCTCGCGCTACTACTGGGAGCGCTCCTGGCAGGCTTATAGTTCACTCCTCGCACTCGACGGCGACCCAGCCCGGCTCGGCACAGACGTCGGCCAGGAAACGCCGGTCCTGATCGAACGATCTCTCGCATCTGGCGGTATCGATCTGGACGTACGAGCCGGTCGGCAGCTTTGCCAGCATCGGGGCTTGAGCTGTTGGCGATCCGCGCAGCGCGAGAAACCCATCGGGCGTGTCGGCGATGATGGCGCACCAACTCGACGTTGCAAATGCGCTCGTTGCGGTAACCGCAGACAAGAGGCACGACAAGGCGAACGCGACTGGGCTCATGGCGCTCGCGTTTCCGCTCCGCCAAGTGGCCGGAATCCTGAAGCTGTGCGCGGCCACTCTTCCTGACGCTGCGCACCGCGGCAGGCGTAGAGCACACCAAGGAGTGTGCAGACCGACGGTAAGCTCGTAGCAAGCTGGAATCCGCAGCTCATAACGTTATTTCGTCCGCCTAGCCCACAAAGTTTGCGCGCCGGTCAACATGAGCGCCCAAACCGCCGTCGCGACGAGAGTGAACACCAGAACTCGTCCGTTGCTCGGCTCGTTCGATCTGGTGAGGGTGATGATAAGTATGCTGATGCCCATCGATGCGAGAACAGCAATGCCTACTCGATGCAGCCAAGGCAGTTGTCTCGCAAGAAGGACTGATGCCAGCGCGACGCCCCAGGACAAAGGGTCGACCATCACTCCCAGCAGATAGCCCAAGAGGTACATCATTCGCGCTCCGTCGAACTGGCAAACGTGCCTCGCCGAACGCGGTGGCTTTCGAGATCGGATAACCTGGCTGCTGGAAAATCGGGCGAGCAGCAGGCGAGCGACGAGGTGCTGATGGCCTCGCTTCTCAGCTGGCCGCCAGAATCATCATCGGCGAAAAAGGAGCCCGCCTTCAACGCGGCCCGAAGAACCCATATGGACATTGCTGCCTCCCTTCCTTGCGTCGGGGAGTTCAGAAAACCTCACACAGGGGGTTCGCCGCAGTCTTTGGGCTTTCGCCTTGGACATGCACTACGGCCTCCCCGACTTGGTCGGAGAGTGCGTTTGCGGCGGCACTTACGCCGCTGTGTGAGGGGTTCTGACGCCCCAGAGCGTGACCAGCTCCATAAATAGCCTAGCCGGACATGCTGCTGGGCGCAATGCATTGCCTAGCGGGAGAGCGGCTGAGTTCCGCTTGGCGCCACAAGCGGCCATCCACACTCCCTTATATGCGCCGCTAGCCCCTTCTGTCTGGCGACCGTTGCAGCATCACTGCCATCGTTGAAAAGCTGTAACATGGGTCAATAATCTATACTGTCTTGAATGACCTACTTTCTGGGGGTGGAAGGGTGTTCATCCGCAAGATCACACGACTGACAAGTATCGGCCGTTTCATCGCCGCCGGCATTTCGGGGGGTGAGTATCAGCGCTTCACGCTCGTGTACGGTGGAAACAGTCGTGGCAAGTCCACGCTGTGCGGTGTGCTGCGATCATTGCAGCGCAACGATCCGAAAGAGCTTCTGTCGCGCACAACGTTCGGGGCCAAAGCCCCTGTCGAGGCACAGCTTCTTCTGGATGGCAGAATAGCATCCTTCACGAATGGTAGCTGGAATGCGCCATCCCCCGAGATGCTGATTTTCGATGGCAAGTTCGTATCCGAAAATGTCTACGCAGGTGAGCAGATCGCCGTCGATCAGCGCCGCAACGTTTACAAGATTGCGGTTGGAGAGCAAGGCGTGGCTCTGGCCGAGGAGGTCGACAGGCTCGACAAGGAAATTGCTGCGAAGCAGACCGACATTACGACGCAACGCAGGGTGGTCCAGCAGCATGTCCCAAAAGGCGTAAGCTTTGAGGAGTTCGAGAAACTCCCCGCTATCGGCAGCATAGAGGCAGTGATCGCGGAGACCGCGGGCAAGCTAAAGGCGGCGCGCGAGTCGGATGCGATCGCGAAACGCAGCCAGACCCATCCGGTACCGATCCCAGAATTGGCTGGAGACCTTGAACAGATACTGGCGGCGGGACTTGAAGGAGTTTCAAAGGACGCCACGCGGCTGGTCGAGGAGCAACTGGCCAAACACGTTTTTGCGGAGCATGGGCGCGACTGGATCGCGGACGGGTTAGGTCATCCTGCGGAAGACGACGAGTGCCCGTTCTGCGGCCAGCACACCGAGGGCATTGCCCTCGTGGATGCGTACAAAGGGTATTTCAGCGAGCGCTACGCAAGGCTACGATCCAATGTCGAGGATGCGAGCACCCTCCTGGAGAAGTCCTTTGGCGAGGCGAGCCGGTTGCGCTTGGACGCCGCTGTAAAAGCCATCGCCTCCGACGCGGAATTCTGGGCGTCTTATCTGGGTGATCTCAATCT
>PJUF01000522.1_pt1 | contig 26672 bp, 21 predicted proteins | sample 1512191 | NCBI WGS metagenome assembly PJUF01 (sample SAMN08177673, study PRJNA422409) | Feces metagenome, whole genome shotgun sequencing project. | isolation source: Chicken feces (3) enriched on wood chips | host: Gallus gallus | place: USA: Madison | collected 2015-01-15 | reverse complement strand
TGCGGTTACGGGCAAATTCAATCCCATTCAAGTGTAGAAAATGATTACCTTAAAGACGGCTTCTGGGCTATGAATGCTTCTGAGGAATTACCCAATAAAGGATTGACCGCGACATTTATTATTGATATAAAAGATGTGACCGACAAAATTTTACAAGGTGTTTCAGACAATATGAGTGAAGAGAAACGTCAGGAATTAGTCAAATCAAATATTGAAATCATTTCAAAGAACGTGGTAAAAGAACCTTATCAGGATGTATTCATCCGCCCGTTTTATAAAGGAAACAAATACTATCAATTCGTTACCGAAACTTACCGTGATATTCGTTTGGTAGGTGCGCCGCCAAGTGGAATCGGGAATTTTGGAATGGATACAGACAACTGGTCATGGCCTCGTCATGTAGGTGATTTTTCATTATTCCGAATCTATGCAGACAAAAACAACAAGCCTGCAGAATACTCACCAGACAATGTTCCTTATACGCCCAAACATTTTTTACCAGTTTCCATCAAAGGAATTGAAGAAGGTGATTTCACTTTTGTGTTTGGTTTCCCCGGGGCAACTGACGAATATCTGCCTTCACCGGCTTTGAACCAGATTTTGACAACCAGCAATCCTGCGAGAATCGGGATTCGAGATGTGGCTTTAAAAATCCTGGACTCCAAAATGAGAAAAGACAATGCGACGAGAATTAAATATGCCTCCAAGTATGCACGGATTTCCAATTACCATAAAAAATGGAGTGGTGAAAGTTTAGGTTTGAAAAAATCTAACGCGGTAGAAAAACGAAAAACATATGAAAATGAATTCACCCAAAGGATTTCAAAAGACGCGACATTAAAATCCAAGTATGGTAATTTGCTTAAAGAATTTGATGAATTGTATAATGAAAATGCAAAATATGAATTGGCTAACATTTATTTTGACGAGGCCATTTACAGAAATTCAGAAACTTTTCGCATAGCACTTCTGATGCAAAACCTGCTAAAAGCAAAAGGAACGGCAGACTTTGGGGATTTGAAACAACGATATGCAAATTACCTTTCCGGTTTGTACAAAGATTATGATGCCGACCTGGATCAGGAAGTTTCACTGGCACTGATTGATTTATATAAAAAAGATATGCCTGCTGAATTCTTACCGAGTCAGCCTATTCAAATTGATGCTCAAACTTTTCAAAATTCCATTCTGACCGGTAAAAAAGAAATAAACGGCACCTCGATTTTAGCTGATGTGCAAAAGGCTTTTGAAAATGATGAAGTTTTGTTAAGCGCTTTGGAAGACGATCCGTTGGTGCAGCAGATTGGCGCAATTGAGAATGCATACGGTGAAAAGGTTTCTCCTAAATTTACCGCGATTCAAAATCAGCTGGCACAATTACAGAGAACCTATATGAAAGCGCAATTGGAAGTTTTTCCTGACAAAAAATTCTTTCCCGATGCCAATTCCACACTTCGTGTAACTTATGGAAAAGTAGATGGTTACAAACCGGAAGGCAAACCACGTTATGAGGCACAAACCTATTTGGATGGCGCTGTTGCAAAACACATTCCGGGAGATTATGAATTCAATTTACCTCAGAAATTAATCGATTTGGAAAAGAAAAAAGATTATGGAATTTATGGCGAAGGTAAAAAAATGCCTGTAAACTTCATCGCTACAAATCATACGACAGGAGGAAATTCGGGCAGTCCTGCGCTGGATAAAGATGGTAATTTAATAGGATTAAATTTTGATCGCGTCTGGGAAGGAACCATGAGCGATTTGAACTACGACCCCGAAATCTGCCGAAACATTATGGTAGATGCCCGCTATATTTTATTCCTCATTGATAAATTTGCGGGAGCAGGTTATTTGATTGATGAAATGAAGATTGTAAAATAATTACATATAGCAAATAGAAAAAGGGTGGCTTCGGAAATTTCAGCCACCCTTTTTTTATTCAAAGACTTTATCGATAAATTTAGAATTCAGCAACCGGGCTACGGCCATATAATTAGGTTTAAAAGCAATCTGGTCACCCACTTTGTATTTTTGTTTTCCGTCTTTGCCTTTATTTTCCCCCAAGTCAACTACAAGCATATCGGACGTAATCCCAACAAAAATCAGGTCTTCACCTATGGGTTCTATATCGCCTCTATCTACATCCAGTATCCCAAAATCAAGTATTGCTTTTATGGAAAAATCCCCTATATCTTTTTCATTGTAATTTGCTGTATGTCCTACGTTTCCTTCCCCGACAACACCATCTGGCACTATTTTTTTTTCTTCTAATTCAATGATATTGGCACGGAATTCAAACGTATCTACTGCGAGTCCTTCAAACTTTTGATTATCAAATGGGCTTATCCCGAAAAAGGCTGTTTCACCTATTCGGTAATGATTGACCTCCTTTGGTACGGTTCCTTTTTCCAATAGTGGCAATGTTATGGACGAACCTCCTGAAATAAATTGAAGTTCCTTATTGAATTTTGTTGAAATCAATTCTTTATACAATACCAATTGGAGTAATTTATCATAGGTAGGGATAACGCCATACATACAACCCAGATTAGACCCAAGCCCAATCACATCTATATGCGAAAGTTTAAAAACTTTCTCGTAAAAATCCATCACATCATCTCGGTTCACGCCTTCACGCAATTCTCCCAATTCAACCATGATGATAATTTGATGTACCTTGCCAGCTCTTTTGGCTGACTCATTGAGCGCCTGAATAGTTTCAAAAGAAGAATTCAGAGAAATATCGGCATACTTTACAACATCATCAGCATATATTTTCGCAGGTGGTTTAATGTAAATGGTCTTCATATCCGGGTTGATTTCTCTCAGGTTCTTGAGACTTGTCAAACGTGAATCTCCAATAGAATTAATAAGCTGAATAGTCTCTTTACTCAACACCTTTTTAAGAAAAGTTTTATCACCCGAGAATACTTTTGTGATAAGGCTCCAATGGATATTTTTGTTCGATAAATAATTACTTAAATACTGAATATTATGCTGAATCTTTTTGGTTCGAATAATTAATTCTGCCATTTTTAAACTTTATTTTCGGGTTTTCTTTTCAACCTCATTTCTAAATAAGGATTCGTAAAACCCATTTTTTCATACAAGAATTTTGCGGGATTGTCTTTTTCTACATGAAGTGCTATGTCTCCTTTACAATTCTCCAAAACATACTCCATCATTTGTTTTCCAACGCCTTTTCCCCGGTGGTCGCGATGCACGGCAATATATACCAAAATATTTTCCGGAATATATTCTTCCATTCCGGTTTTATTGATTATAACCGCTCCGGTAATTTCATTCTGCAATTCAGCAATAAAAACATATCCACCCAAACCGGCTCTTTCTTTTGCCGCATATTCAATTGCTTTTCTAATCGCGGATTTAGAATCGCCATACTCATCCAGGTTTTTATAAAGAAAGTTAACTATGTTTTCGGTTTCAATTGAGGAAATGCGATTAAGCATTTTGGTTTTGTATTCCATTTTTTGTTTTTTAATTCCTCTACATTTTAACATATTTTAGAAACTGACAAAATTTTAAAGGTAAAATTTTAATATAGAGGCATAGTAATCTTCAATTTATAGATTAAAAAGGAACGAATCCAGTTTAATTATAATGCATTATTTACCTTATTTACAACAAATTAGGTAAAACGAAGATTAGTAAATACCAAATGAAATTTTCTTCTAATAATTAGAAGAAATGAAAAAGTATTGTTTGGCAGGAACACCAAATATATAAAAATATAGTGACAATCCTTTTGATTGCATCACGGTGATCTTTCAATGAAGGAGTTTATTTTTGATATATAAAACCCCGGCAGCATCGAGAGCCTCAGCCGCCGAAGGTTATATTTATATGATTACTGTCCCAAAATCCATGCAAAAATCAGAGGAGCCACAATGGTAGCATCTGATTCGATCATGAATTTAGGTGTATCAATATCCAGTTTACCCCAGGTAATTTTTTCGTTTGGAACGGCACCCGAATAAGAACCGTAAGAAGTTGTGGAATCGGAAATCTGGCAGAAATAAGACCAGAATGGAACGTCTGTCCATTCCAGATCCTGATACATCATCGGAACAACACAAATCGGGAAGTCTCCTGAAATTCCCCCGGCGATCTGAAAGAATCCCACGCCTTTCCCATCGGAATTTGCCCTGTACCATTCGGTAAGGTAAATCATGTATTCAATTCCTGACTTTACCGTTGATGCTTTCAGGTTTCCTTTGATGACGTTGGAAGCAAAAATATTTCCGGTAGTGGAATCTTCCCATCCGGGACAAACAATGGGCAGATTTTTTTCAGCCGCCGCCACAATCCAGGAATCCTTGGGGTCAATTTCATAATATTGTTCCAAAACGCCGGAATTTACTACCTGATATAAAAATTCATGAGGCAGGTATCTTTCACCTTTTTCTTCTGCAGCCTTCCAAACTTCTTCCAGATGTGCCTGTAAACGGCGAAAGGCTTCTTCTTCCGGAATGCAGGTATCTGTTACCCGATTGAAATGGGTATCGAGTAATTCACGCTCCTGTTCGGGCGTTAGATCACGCCAGTTGGGAATTCTTTTATAATGGGAATGAGCCACCAGATTCATCACATCTTCTTCCAAATTGGCTCCCGTACAGGAAATAATATGTACTTTGTCCTGACGGATCATTTCAGCCAATGAAACGCCCAGCTCGGCAGTTGACATAGCACCGCCCAAAGAAATCAACATTTTACCTCCTCCGTTCAGATGTGCTTCATAACCTTTTGCGGCATCCATTAGCGCCGCTGCGTTGAAATGTCTGTAATTGTGTTCTATAAACTGACTGATAGGTCCTTTGCTCATTTTGTTTTTGTTTTTTTTGTTTTATCTGGTTTCTTTGATTTATGACTTTGGTTGTAGCCTAAAATGTCTAAAACTTCCTCATGGGTTTGCTGCTCTGAGAAGACTTCCACGTCATGATTCTCATCAATCAGTAAATATTTAGGTTGCGGAATCAAGCAGTGATGGATTCCACCGAAACCGCTGATGTTGTCCTGGTAAGCTCCTGTGTTAAAGAACCCGACATAGAGTGGTTTGTTGAGACTGAATTTCGGCAAATAAATCGCATTTACGTGCTGCTCTGAGTTATAATAATCATCACTATCGCAGGTTAATCCGCCCAATAGTACACGTTCATAACGATCTTGCCAACGATTGATGGGAAATAAAACAAATCGTTTGTTGATCGCCCAGGCATCTGGCAAAGTAGTCATAAAGGAAGAATCAATCATATTCCAGGATTCGCGGTCATTTTGCTTTTTTTGCTGCAATACTTTGTAAATCATTGCCCCGCTTTCCCCTACTGTAAAACTTCCGAATTCTGTAAAGATATGTGGAACCGGAATTTCCCAGTCATCGCAGATGATTTTAATCTGGTTCAGGATTTCTTCCACCATATAACCGTAATCGAATTCAAAGCTCGGGGAATTCTTTACAGGAAATCCACCACCAATATTCAAGCTGTCCAGTGTCGGGCAGACTTCTTTCAATTTTACGTAAACCTGCAGACATTTGGTCAATTCATTCCAATAATAGGAACTGTCTTTGATTCCTGTGTTGATAAAGAAATGAAGCATTTTCAGGTTCACCTTTTTTTCATCTTTTACATAATTATTATAAAAGGGAACAATGTCTTTATAACCAATCCCCAGGCGAGAAGTATAAAATTCAAATTTGGGCTCCTCCTCAGATGCAATCCTAATCCCGATTTCAATTTTCTTGTCGGTGGCTTCAAGCAACTGTGGAAGTTCTTCCAGATTGTCTATAATCGGAATCACCTTTTTGTGTCCGTTATTAATTAGTCTGGCTATGTTTTCTATATATTGTTCCCGTTTGTATCCATTGCAAATCACATATTGGTCTGTGGTTAGTGAACCTTCTGCCAACAAATTTTCTACTATGTTGATGTCATATGCCGAAGAGGTTTCTATGTGAATGTCATTTTTCAATGCTTCTTCCAATACATGATGAAAATGAGAGCTTTTGGTACAGTAACAATAATTGTATTTTCCTTTGTAGCCCAATTTTTTTCTGGCACCATCAAACCAGCCCTTGGCTCTGTTTATGTTCTTGGAAATACTGGGAAGATAGGTAAGCTTCAGCGGTGTACCATGTTCTTCAATTAATTTCATCAAATCGATTCCATTAAATTGAAGATTCCCGTCTACCAGGGTAAATTCTTCTTGTGGGAAATAAAAGGATTGTTCTATTAAATCTAAATACCGGGTGTTCATTTCTAATTTTTGGTTGTTTTTTATTAATCATTCAGTTAAAAAGTCTGTCTGACTGGATTTAAACTCTTAATGAACACTTTACTTTTCGAATGATTCCCTCAAATGGAGTTAATTCTTTCAAAAATATTTTTTCCAATTCTGTGTGTATGTTTTTGGATTAATTAAATATTTGGTAAATCAAACAACAAATATAAATAATTATCATTTTATTTTTGATGTGTTTGATTCAAAATATAATTCAAAAAGGCTTTCTGCATTTCCTTGCCGAAACAAACACTTTATTTTCAGAATCTATGATAAATTAAATAATTATTAGTCAGATATTTATACATTGGCTTATCTTACTATTCTAATCCTCGAATTGTACTCATTTGTTTTTTTAATTTTTGAATCTGAATCGTTTCTTACACCGCAATAGCAACAACTTGCTTATGACTAAAAACGGATAATAATTAATTTTTTATATTTGAAGTTCAAAATCGAAATCCGGATAAGGGAGGATTTGTCTTAAAGTCCTCAATATTTTCTTCTTCTTTATCCAAATAATCAATAAGTTTTATGCAGTTTAAGGGGCAATTGCTTTAGGTGCTTATTGCTAAATTTTAAACATGAAAAACACGACAAGTTCGACAAATCTTTTAAAATCATTTGGTTTAAAGATGGCCATTATCATTGTAATGAGTGCCATCATTGGTTCAGGTGTTTTCAAGAAAGTAGCGCCTATGGCAGAGCTTTTGCATGCTCCATGGCTCGTTGTACTGGCCTGGTTGCTAGCCGGAATCATCATTATGTGCGGGGTTTTAAGCATTGCGGAATTGAGTGCTATGTTTCCACACTCAGGAGGGGCTTATAGCTGGCTTGAGGAGATTTATGGTAAAAAAATCGGTTTTTTGTATGGTTGGGCCTGTTTTGCCGTAATTCAAACCGCTGCCATTTCTTCCATCGCATTTGTCTTTGCGGGCGCCGTAGGAACCTTTGTTGATTTGCCTCATTTGTCGGGCGAATGGGTAAATATCAATTTTTTGGGGCTTCATCCATTTTCTAATTTCGGAGCTAAATTAGTTTCCTGTATCCTCATTATTTCTTTGACCTTGGTCAATATAAAAGGGACAAAAAAGAGCGGTAATTTAAGTCTTGTATTTACTTTTTTGATTACCGTGTCCATTATAATCATAGCCTGCACTGCATTTACAAAAGATGTCGGGAGTGTGGAAACTTTTAAAACCGTTTCAAAAAATTATCCGGTTGGCGGTTTTACCCTGATTGGCTTTGTCAGTGCTATGGTTTTAGCCATCAGAAATGCCTTCTGGGGATATGAAGGGTGGATTGCGTTAGGCTTTATTGGAGAAGAAATCATAAATCCCAAAAAGAATCTTCCCCGTTCCCTAATCATTGGTATTTCTATCATCATAATGCTTTACCTAATGATCAATGCAGCCTATTTATACGTTATGCCAATCGATGAAATGACTGCTGCTATACATGCTGACGAGAACCATATTGCTGCGGTGTTGGTGGTTGATAAATTGCTTGGCCAGGGAGGTGCTTATATAATCAGCGGTATGATTTTGGTTTCTACTTTTGGCTGTACCAATGCCACCATACTGGTTTCATCCAGAATTTACTACGCAATGGCTAAAAAAGGATTTTTCTTCAAAAAAGCCGCACTTACACACCCAAAAAACAAAACACCTTATAATTCATTGAAATACCAGTGTATCTGGGCTTGCATTCTGGTTTTTTCCGGTTCATTTGATATGCTGACCGATATGCTCATTATTACCGGGTTCATCTTTTTTGGACTGGTCGTATTGGGTGTCATACTCCTAAGGATTAAAAAGAAAGACTTGGAAAGAGAATATAAAACACCCGGCTACCCTGTGGTTCCAGTTGTTTTTGTTATGTTTTGCATATTGCTACTAAGCATTTCATTGTATGAATCTCCCGGAAAATCATTGATAGGGATAGGATTGGTTTTATCCGGACTTCCCTTTTATTATTACTGGAAAAAAAGAAACTAAAGGTTTGCAACAACCTAAGCATAAGCAACAGACTGTAAAAAGTTTGTAGAATTAATTTTCCCAGATGATAAGATATTAGTTAATATGTTCAAAGTAGTCATAAGGTAATCCTGATTTATATCCTCTTTTGGCTTTCCATATCTCTTTCTTATGCCTATGAACCCATAAGTAGTACGAGATCCGGTTCTGGTAAAAGAATGTTTAAAATAAATGGGTTGAAAATTTTTGAATTAATTTATAAGCCTGATATTTGCACCGTTAAATTTTCTTTTGTGAAATTAAAACAGAAAAGAAAGCTCATTACTTATCTGAATATACTGGATCAACCCATCAGGTTCAGTCCGTTTTTGTTCAGCAGAATGTTTTTGCTTTGGGCTTTACTCGGATTGGTTGGTGGCATTATTGCCGGTTTGTACTGGCTGGGTCTGGAATATTTAATGGAATTTCTGGCACAATTTCGTGGCTGGCTGGTAATACCGGTAATGGCCATTTGCGGGCTTCTTGCCGGTCTGATTATCCACTTCATCGGTGACCCTGGCGAAATCCACCTGATTGTCAACAACATTCGTTTCAATAAAGGAAAACTCGACCCAAAAAATAATCCGTCTATGATTCTTTCTTCTTTGTTGTGCGTAGCAAGCGGGGGAAGCTTAGGGCCGGAAGCGCCTTTGGTTCAGGTAACGGGTTCTACGGGAAGTTACATTGGGAAATTGTTCCGGCTAAAAGGAGAAGAACTAAGGTCTTTGAGCATTGCCGGAATGGCTTCGGGCTTTACCGCATTGTTTGGCGCGCCATTGGGCGGAAGTTTATTTGCTCTTGAAATCCTGCATCACAAACACGCCGTAGAGTATTACCGTGCAATTATTCCGGCGCTTGTTGCCAGTTGTTTCAGTTATGTGGTTTTTGCATTTATCATCCACATAGGCTTAGGCGCCATTTGGGAATTACCTAAATATGAATATTCAAACGTCTATGACTTTTTCCTGGCGTTTTTATATGGCACCGTCGGTGCTTGCGTTGCCTGGCTATTTATTTATTGTACAAAATTCTTCAAACGGCTATTTGAATTCTACCCTGTCCCTATCTACATAAAAATGTTGGTTGGCGGGATTCTACTTGGCATAATCGCATTTTATTTTCCATTAACCCGTTACTTTGGGCATCACCAGATCAATGAACTCATCAATGGAAGTTTAAGCATCCAATTTTTATTTGCCATTTTGATTTTCAAAATTTTTGCCATTGCCATTACCGTAACCTCTGGTTGGAGAGGAGGATTCATCATCCCATTATTTTTCTCGGGGGCCACGCTTGGACTTATCATCTATCACTTTTTTCCTTTTGTGAATGTGAGCCTTGCCATAGTTTGCTGTATGGCAGCGATTAATTCATGTGTGACGAGAACGCCTATGAGTACGGCAATTTTATTGATTTCCTTAACCGGTTTCAATTATTTGACACCTGTTTTATTTGCCAGTCTTACCGGTTATTTTCTGGCTCCGCGGATTCCTTTTATAAAATCACAGATGGATCAGCCGGTGGGCAGAAAATCTAAAGGATTTAAATAATTTCTCAATAACTTTGCTGAACATTTCAAATTACCCGTTCCATGAAAAATATTCTTATTTTCAGTTTCATTATTTTTTCTTTTGTTCAATTAAGCGCCCAAGAAAAATTCAATGTTTATCATCCTGAAGCTGATGCAAAACAAGATATCGCCGAAGCAATTACAAAAGCAAAACAAGAAAACAAGCACGTTTTGATTCAAATTGGTGGAAACTGGTGCGGATGGTGTAAGTTGTTTCACGACCTGACTACGACCGATGAGGAACTGAAAAAATATATCGCTGAAAATTATGAAGTAGTTCATGTGAATTACAGCAAGGAAAATCAAAATTTAGATGTTCTCGCATCATTGGAATATCCACAACGTTTCGGATTTCCTGTTTTTGTAATTCTGGACGGAAACGGAAAAAGGATTCATACACAGAATTCAGGTTATCTGGAAGAAGACAAAGGCCATAGCAAAAAGAAAGTTCTGGAATTTTTACAACAATGGTCGCCAGCGGCTTTGAATCCTGAAAATTATACGAAACCCAATCAATGATCTATTAAATCCACAATCGGGTTTCCGATATTTCCGTTTGGTTGTTGAATATGCAGCAAAGCTGAAATCGTCGGTGCAATGTCGGTCATATAAGTTGGTGAATGTGTATTTCCGGGCTTAATTCCCCATCCCATAAAAACCAATGGAATATGGCTGTCATAAGGATTCCATGAACCGTGTGTGGTTCCTGTTGTATAGCCATAGCCGTCGTACCATTGGGGTTCCAGAATTACCTGAATATCTCCGCTTCTTTTGTAATTGTATCCGTTAATGGCCATGGTTTTGATTTTTTCCGGAAGACTGGACTCGCTTATTTTATCCATATCTACTACATACATTACGCCTTTTTGCTTCTTCAGAAAAGCAATGATGCATTTTTTGATTTTTTCCGTGTCCAATTTTTTAGATTCAATTAACTGATGATCCAAATGAACCTGATAATTCGTTGATTTATAAATCAATTTTTCCGTTCCGAATTCTGCTTTTAGTAAATCATCCAATGCTTTTGAAATTTCCTTTTTGGCAAAAAATCCACCATTTCCTTTTTCATCCAAAATGAATTGAGGATTATGCGCGGCGCCGTGGTCTGCAGTTAAAAATACCGTATAATTTCCTTTACCGACTTTCTGATCCAGGTAATTAAAGAATTCACCTAAGTCCTTATCCAATCTCAAATAGGTATCTTCAATTTTTGCTGTATTAATAGCAAACTGATGTCCTACATAATCAGTAGAAGACAAACTGACCGCTAGAAAATCCGGAACATTTGCAGGGTTATTGCCCAATTTTTCTTTATCCAAAATTTCTTTTGCGAAATTCAATGTAATCGTGTTTCCAAAAGGGGTCGCTTTGATGACATCCCTCCCATTCTTAACAGAAATTTCATGTGTTTTGATAGGGAACGTCACTTTTTCACCTTTTATGTAACTTCCTTCGTAGGGATTATCATCTTTCGTATGTTTTGAATAAGTTTCAATCGGGTACAATGTGTTCCATCCGTCTTTCAGGTATTTAGCCGTAAAATCGGTTTTGTTGAAATCCTGAACATATTTGGGGAGTTCTTTCATATAAAAAGTACTGGAAACCCAGTTTCCGTCAACCATCCAATAAGCAGCATCTGCAAAATGCCCGGCGGGCAGAATGGCTCCGCGGTCTTTCAAAGCAACTCCGATTACTTTGGATTGAAAATCGGTGGCAAGTTTCAACTCATCTGTAACCGTTGAAGTTAAAAGATTTCTGGGAGACATTTTGCCATCTTTATCATTGGGATCAAGCCCTACTCCATCTACACTGTCGTCTTGTGTGCAGTACATTTTGGACTGGGTTTCTTTGATATAAAAATCATTTCCCGCGATACCATGAATCGCCGGAACGCTCCCTGTATAGACCGAACTATGGCCAATGGCCGTGAAAGTCGGAATATAGGGAATCAGGGTGTTTTCAGCGGTAAAACCTTCTTTTAACATTCGTTTGAAACCATCATCTCCGTAACGGTCATAAAATCGGTATAAATAATCCCAGCGCATCTGGTCCACTACAATTCCAACCACCAGTTTGGGTCGGTCATTGTTGTTTTTCAATTGGGCAAAAGAATGGCTGAAACTCAGAAATAGTAAAACCAGTGCGAATTTCGAAGTAAAAGATTTCATCTGAATTAATTTATCAAAAAGAATTTCAAAGCTATGGGTTTCGGGTTAAATATCAAACCGAATACATTTAAAGTTTGGGTTAATTTTATTCTGAATTCGCTATGGATAATCTGACTTTCATCAATCAATCTCCAAAATCTCTTTCGCCAAATGGATCATCTTTGGGTCACCCGTGTGTTTTCCTTTTTCATCTGAAAGTTTGACCACATTGGTCCAGGGCAGATCCGGTTCTGCAATAGAAATAAGTTTCAGGACGATATTCATCGGTTTTACCCCTACATCATTGGTCAGATTGGTTCCGATCCCAAATGAAATTCCGATTTTCCCCTGTGTTGCTTCTGCAATGGTCTTGACTTTCTCCAGATTCAGTCCGTCCGAAAAAATAATGGTTTTATGTAATGGATTAATTCCTAATTTTTCATAATGTGCAATGGTTTTTTCAGCAAATTCAATCGGGTCACCACTGTCATGACGCACTCCGTCAAATAATTTCGCCAGTTTTTTATTGAATTGCGTAAAGAACACATCGGTCGTATAAGTATCGGTCAGCGCAATCCCCAAATCACCATGGTAAACATTTACCCAGCGATCCAGACTTACACCATTGGCTATCTTAAAACCAAATCTAGCTCCATGGTACATAAACCACTCGTGCGCATGCGTTCCAATAGGTTTTACACCTGTAGTCATAGCAAAATGCACATTACTCGTCCCTACGTAGCTATTCCCTCCAAATTCTCTTAAGGCATTGACTACCAATTTATGTACTTCGTAAGAATGCCTTCTTCGTGTACCAAATTCTGCTACCTTCACACCTAATTCCTGATAAAACTTTGATTTTCTCTTTACGGTTTCAATTACTTTTTCATCCGCATCTCTTCGTTGGTTTGTCAACTCATAAAATAATTCACTGATTAAGGATAAAATCGGAACTTCCCACAAAATCGTGCGGTACCAATAACCTTGAATCTTTACCTTTAAATCCTTCCCGTTTTGCTCCACTTCAACTTCCGAAGGGTCATACCGGTATCCCTGCAAGAAATCGAGATAAGCAGAATTTAAATACGGACAAGTGATCTTCAGATAGGATTTTTCTTCTCTTGTCAAAGCCAAATGGGACATTTCCTGAATTCGTTTTTGCAAAGCTTCAGCAAATCCTTCGGGGAATTCATGCTCTCCCCTGTTGATGAATTCGTATTTCGCCTGTGTATCCGGATATAATTTCACCGTAGCATATTGCATGGTGAATTTGTAAAAATCATTGTCTAAGATGGAATTGAAACTCATTTTTTATGTGTTAATCGAAATTCGGAACTCGCCTTTCACTTTAATGAATCAAATATAAAATAAAGTTCTGAATTGGTTAATGAGAAGTGAATTTCGCTCTTCGAATTTCGGACTTCAAAAAAATAAAAACCCGAAAACTTTCGCTTCCGGGCTAAAATCAATCTATTATGAAAAAATTATTACTTATCAATTGAGCTCAACACCCGTTGCATAAAATGATTGGCAGCATCTCGTTCACTCATTCCGCTGTCTATCAACGATTTCATTTCCATAGCTCCACAGATATTGGAAATTATCTCTCCTATCGCATCTCTTTCCTCCTCTTTTACCGCAGGCGAATCGGCATAAATCTCCAATACTTCCAAAGCATTTTCCATGGCTTCGGCCGAAACTGATTTCGCTAAATTTTTATAAACCGGCAATTTCATTACAAATCTCTTTTAAGTGTTCTTCCTTTGAGGTAACTACCTGATTTACAAAATTTCCTTTATTGTAAATTGCAAAAGTCGGTAGATTGCTCACTTCTGCCATTTTACGGCTTTCCGGAAATTTTTCTGCATCTACATAGATGAACTGGATCTCAGGATTGGCTTCTGCCAGGCGTTTTACTTTTGGTTTTAACAACCGGCAGTTTCCACACCATGCTGCACCGAACTGAACCAAAGCTTTTGGGTTTTCGTTCAAAACTTCCTGTAAATTATCTTCTGTTGCTTCTAAAAACATGCTATTTCAATTTAGTTTTGTGATGCTCGAATTTCGAACTTCGTAGTTAATTCAAATTAACGTTGTTAGTTGACAGATATTCGGCAACGCCTTCTTTGGTCGCGTTCATGGCTTCTTTTCCTTCTTCCCAGTTGGCAGGGCAAACTTCTCCGTATTTTTCCACATGAAGAATGGCATCCAACAATCTTACATATTCATCAATGTTTCTTCCCAATGGCAAATCATTGATCGTTTCATGTCTTACCACACCGTTTTTATCGATGATGAAAGTTCCTCTGTAAGCAACCGGAAGTCCTTCAAAAACAATTCTTTCCGTTTCATAATCTGTTACATATTCTCCAGCCAGCACACCGTAATCCATGGAAATAGTTTTTGCTAAATCTGCCACTACCGGATAGGTAACTCCCTGAATACCTCCGTTGTTTTTTTCAGTGTTTAACCAAGCCAAATGTGTTTCTTCAGAATCAGTAGAAACTGCAACAACTACAGCATCTCTTTTTTCAAATTCAGCTAATTTTGCCTGAAATGCGTGTAATTCGGTTGGACAAACAAAAGTGAAATCTTTTGGATAAAAGAATAAAACGATATTTTTTTCGCCGATTGGCAATGTGAAGTCTGAAACGATTTCTTCTCCGTCCAAAACGGCAGGAGCTACAAACTGAGGGGCTTTTTTTCCTACTAATGACATAACTTTATTGGTTTTAATTTACTGATGCAAATTTACCTGTGGTTTATATCAAACGGAATGATAAATCATAGCTAAACCCTATGAATGAATTTATTGTTTTTATAAAGTATATTATAAATTGATTTAGAATTAGTTACAGGCAATCAACTTCATCGTTTATGATATCAATCATAACAGTAAAGTACAATTCCAACCTCGGACTTGAAATTTCGTATTAATTAAATACTTCAAAATTCTCTCCGTCAAACGAAGCAAAAACCATTGTCGGATGTGAATCCTGGTGATACACATTTCCTGATTGATCAATCGCGATCGCACCGGCGAATCCGTCAAAAGGCTTTAATTCATCAAATGTTTTTTCAAATGCTTTGTCAATTGAAAATCCATCCGTAACACGTGTAACGATTTTCGCTGCAACGGCTCCACTTACAATGTCTTCTCCTACGCCAGTACAACTTACGGCACAGATTTGATTGGCATAGTTTCCCGCTACCGTAGCCGAGTCTGAAATCCGTCCCGGGATTTCAAATCCTTTTCCACCCGTAGAAGTTGCTACCGCTAACTTTCCATTTTTATCGAGGGCAACACAACCGACCGTTCCGCTTCCATTTGATTCCAGTTTAGCTAAATATTCTTCCCGACGTTGCGGGATTTCCGTAGAAAATTCAGCAAACCCGTTTTTGCGTGCAAATTTTGTCGCACCCTGCCCTCCCAATACTTTATCGTCGTATTCCAATAATTTTTCCGCGACCTGAATCGGGTTTTTTACTTCTTCAATGTTGATGACACCGCTCATTTTCTGGGTTGTTCCGTCCATTAAAGACGCGCTCATCCGGATTTTTCCGTCGCTTTGGATTTGGGAGCCGATTCCGGCATTGAACAGTTCATTGTCTTCCAAAAGAGAAACCGTATAAATAACCGTTTCTAATGCAGAATGATGTTGAAGAAATTCAAACCCATTTCGAGCGATTTCTTTTAGAGCATTTTGCTTGGCTGTTTTCGTTTCGGAATTAGTATGAGATTCCGAGAAAAAACCACCGTGAATTATGATTTTCATTCAATAATTTCTTTTACGGATTCATTGTGAATGACAAATTCTCCTGTGGTCAAATCATATTTGTCATTCTGGCTCATTACGTGAACCACTAAATTGCTGATTGAGATGGGTTCGCCAAGTGAAACATCGGTTAGATTTGTATTCTTAATTTGTTTTCCATCAACCAAAATCACCAATCCCGAACCAATGGCTTCCATTTTTGAACCTTCCTTAATAAGTAGCCCCGTATCTTCTCCCAGTCCAATACCTAATATTTTGGGATTGCTCACAACAGCCTGAAATAATCTGCCAATTCTACCGCGTTGTACAAAATGGGTATCAATGATTACATCTTCAATAAAATCAAGCCCGCTTGTGATTTTCACTTCTCCTTTTAACAAGGCTTCTTTGCTGCTACCCTGATAAATCATACTGGAAGAAGCCGCAGCCGCGCCTGCTGAGGTTCCGGCGTAAATAAATTCTTCTTCATAATATTTTTTCAGTAACAATTCATGAAATTTGGTACCCCCCAATATTGAAGTCAATCTTAATTGATCCCCTCCGGTAAACATCACTACATCGGCCTCTTCTATTCTTTTAAGAGTTTCAGGCTGATCTGCTTCTTCTCTTTTTTGTATATGAAGCACATCGGCATGATTGGCTTCCAAATAATTAAACGCCTTTATATATTCCGACCCTACCTCCAGCGGAATTGTAGATGCGGTTGTAATAACTTCAATTCTGGAATCACTTCCTTTTTTTGACTCTTTGATGATTCTTTTCAGGATTCCTTTTTCAAAGAAATTTAAATTATTGGCTACGTTCTCGTCAAAACTTACTTCCGTAAAGCTTCCTTTGTCAACAGCTCCTCCAATAATAATCAGTTTTCCTTTAATTTCCATCTGGCAAATCTATAAAATAATTTAAAATTGTTTTAACACATTGTATACTTTGAAATAAAATTTGCCAACTAAATCAATTTTCCAATAGTTAATATTCAACTTCAAGGTCATAGCTTTTTCAACCTTCACAACATTCATTAATTGAATTTCGGATGTTTTAAGTATATAGTTATGACGAAATAATAAGAATTTTTCAAGATTTTTAGAAGAAAATTGAGTTTATTCAAAAAAAGATTTAATTTTATCAAAATGATGATATAAATCATCACTAAAAACAAAACCAATTTTTATGGAAATATTGAAAATACAGGCTTTGCGCGGGCCGAACATTTGGAGCGTGAGAAGAAAAAAGCTGATTCAAATGCGCCTTGACCTCGAAGACCTTGAAGAACGACCAACCAATAAAATAGAAGGATTTCGTGAGCGATTGGAAGCTTTGATACCCAGTTTGATCGAACATAGATGTTCAGAAGGTGTGAGAGGTGGATTTTTTATGCGCGTTGATGAAGGTACCTGGATGGGGCACGTGATAGAGCATATCGCATTGGAAATTCAGACTTTAGCCGGAATGGACACCGGATTTGGCAGAACCAGGGTAACCAAAACGCCCGGAATTTATAATGTGGTTTTCAGTTATCTTGAGGAAAGCGTAGGTCTCTACGCCGCAGAGGCTTCTGTAAGAATTGCCCAAGCCTTAATAGACGGAATTGAATATGATATAGATGCCGATATTCAAAAAATGCGGGAAATAAGAGAGCGTGTACGGCTTGGCCCCAGTACGGGAAGTATTGTTGAAGAGGCTATGGCACGGGACATCCCCTGGATACGTTTGGGCACCAATTCGCTGGTACAGTTGGGGTATGGTGTAAACCAAATGCGTTTTCAGGCAACCATTACCTGTAATACCAGTAATATCGCAGTAGATATTGCCTGTGACAAAGAAGACACGAAGAAAATGTTGCAAAATTCTTCTGTCCCGGTCGCATCAGGATCCATTTGTGTGGACGAAGAAGATTTGATCAATACCATTGACAAAATAGGATTTCCCATTGTGATCAAACCATTGGGCGGAAACCATGGAAAAGGAGCTTCTATCAATGTTAAAGATTTAGAAGAAGCCAAAGAAGGACTTCTACATGCTCAGAAATATGGTAAAAGGGTCATCGTTGAAAAATTTATTACCGGTCATGATTTCAGGATTCTGGTCATCAACCACAAGATGGTGGCAGCAGCACAAAGAGTCCCGGCTCATGTGGTAGGCAATGGGGAAAATACCGTTAGTGAACTGATTGAAATAGAAAATCAGGATCCAAGACGCGGATACGGACATGAAAATGTATTAACCGAAATTGAAATTGACAGAGATTCTCTGGATTTACTGGAAAAAATGGGATATAATGAAACATCCATCCCAAAAAAAGGTGAAATTGTTTATTTAAAATCGACCGCTAATTTAAGTACAGGAGGAACCTCTATTGATGTAACCGATATGATTCACCCGGAAAATATTTTCCTGGCGGAACGAATTTCAAGAATCATCGGCCTGGATGTTTGCGGAATCGATATTATGGCAGAAAACCTAACGCAGCCCTTACAAGAAAATGGTGGTGTGATTCTGGAGGTTAATGCCGCTCCAGGGTTCCGGATGCATCTTGCACCTTCTGAAGGTTTACCGAGAAACGTAGCCGCTCCGGTGATCGATATGCTTTATCCACCGGGAAAACCCAGCCGAATCCCTATTATTGCTGTGACAGGGACGAATGGTAAAACAACCACTACCCGACTCATCGCCCACATGGTAAAAAATAAAGGGTACCGGGTCGGCTTTACAACATCTGACGGAATTTATATCCAAAATCATTTATTGGAAAAGGGCGACACAACCGGTCCGTTCAGTGCTGAATATATTTTAAAAGATCCTACTGTAGAATTTGCTGTACTGGAAACTGCCCGTGGCGGAATTTTACGTGCCGGACTTGGATTCAGCCGGTGTGATATAGGAGTCATTACCAATATTCAGGAAGACCATTTGGGGCTAAATGACATTCATACCTTAGAAGATTTATCTCGTGTTAAAAGCGTTGTTGCCCGCAGTATAAAGAATGATGGTTGGGCGGTGTTAAATGCCGATGATGAACATTGTTTGAAAATGGAACGTGAACTGGATTGCAACATCGCATATTTCAGTATGGATGAAAACCAACCACATGTAAAAGCACTTTCCAAAGCGGGAAACATTGTGGCCGTATATGAAAATGGTTACATCACCATAAAAAAAGGCGACTGGAAAATCAGAATTGAGCGCGTGGCACAAGTCCCCATCACCGTAGGTGGAAAAGCGAGATTTATGATTGCCAATGCTCTGGCCGCTACTTTGGCCGGTTATTTATCGGGCTTTCATTCAGAAGATTTAAGCCTGTCCTTGCAAACTTTTATTCCAAGCGCAGCGCAGACACCGGGAAGGTTAAATATTTTCAATTTTAAAAACTTTCAGGTGATGATTGATTTCGCCCATAACCCACAAGGTTATCTGGCGATTGAAGATTTTCTCAACAACATTGAATCTCCCCATAAAATCGGAATTATTGCGGGAGTAGGTGACCGCCGTGATGAAGACATCAAGGAATGTGGAAAAATTGCCGGACGAATGTTTGACCATATTATCATCCGACAAGAAAAGCATTTGCGTGGCCGTACAGAAGAAGAAATCATCAATCTGATTTTGGAAGGAATTCAGGAATCAAATAAAGATATTACTTACGAAATCATTCCAAAAGAAGTAGAAGCTATCAAACACGCCATTAACAGCGCACAAGAAGGAACTTTTATCACCGCGCTGAGTGATGTCGTGACCAATGCCATCGGCATTGTTCAAAGTTATTTGGACAAAGAAAATGAAAGTATTCTTTCAAATTAAAATACTTTTTTCATTAATGTTTTTTTATTTGGAAACCTCACAGATTGAAATAGATGTGTGAGGTTTTTATTTTATTTATTTTACATAAAGAAATTTAACCTTTATCACTTAGAACCTAACAAATTATGAAATTCAAAACTTTATTTTTACTCTTAACATGCTCAACGGTATTTAATGTTTCTCTCGCACAAGACTTGGTTTCCGTAACCTATGAAGGTTATGTAAACTCTACTCCCCATTTGGAACGATATAAAAACAATCCCCAAAAAATGGCCGAAATGGAGCGGGCTCATGAAGCGGCTTCCAAAATTCCCTCTATTCATGTCATGACATTTAACAAAGATGAATTTTCTTTCTTATTGCAGGAAAGAATTAAAAATGACCAACCTACAGAAAAAGGAGGTGCGCGTGTTGTATTTACAGCTTGTAATGATTTTTATGCAAACATACCGGAGCAATATACCTTGGGTGAATTCGATTTGGGAAATAAAAAGTATGCAATCAGGGATTCACTCAAAACGCTTGATTGGAAAATCTCCAATGAGAAAAAGGAAGTAATGGGCTATGAAGTAAGAAAGGCCACAGCCATTTATGACAGCATCACAAAAGTTGAAGCGTGGTATGCCCCCAAATTGGCATATAAAAATGGGCCGTCTCAATATTGGGGGCTTCCGGGCTTAATATTGGAAGCAGATGAATACAATGATTATGGCAATCAAAATATAGTCAAAGTCCATTATATTGCCGTATTAATTGAACCTCATCCTAAATCGGCAAAAATAAAAAGATTTGAAAAGCTTGAGCAGATCACACAAGAAGAATACGATGCGAAATTAGAAGAAATGCAAAAAACCTGGAAGGAAATGCACAACGACGGCGTGGATAAAAATTGAGTAACTGCCATTAAAAATCTGCAGCCTGAATTTTATTTCTATGTAACAATTTACACTTTTGGTTTACTAATCATTTAAAGTCCTCTTAAATGACCCGAATTCAACTTTTATTTTTCTCAGTTATTGTCTTATTTTCAATAACTTCCTTCGCACAGGAATCATGCAAGCTTCGCGGGGAAATCCGTGACAGCATTGGCTTGCCTGTTTTTGACGCATCGGTTTCTGCGTTTAACTCCAAAAACGAGGGAGCCGGGTTTACTTTTACTGATACTGATGGGTATTTCGTTTTGGATTTGCCTTGTGGTGAAAATTACGATGTAGAAGTGGAGCATATTGATTTTGAATCTTATTCGGAAAATATCACTGTAGACAAGTCAAAATCGGTTAAATTAAAAATGAAAAGAGGTGCAATTTCACTTCAGGAAGCTGTTATCAAAGCCAAACAACCTATTACCGTAAAAGGTGATACGATTGAATACGATGCAGATTCATTTCGTACTGCCGCTGATGAAAATCTGGAAGATTTACTTAAAAAACTTCCGGGATTGCAGGTAGAAAATGGAAAGGTATATTATGAGGGAAAAGAAATCAAAACCATCAAAGTTGGAGACCGCGAAGTGTTGGGCGGAAATACCAAACTTCTGACCAAAAACCTCCCGGCAGATGCCATTGACAAAATCCAGTTGAACAAGAAATTTAAACAAAATCCATTTGCAAATTCTCTTTCTGACGATGAAGAAGCCATGCTCAATATTGAATTAAAAGAGGATAAAAAAAGCTTGATTTTCGGAAACGCTACTTTGGGTGGTGACGCGCATGAACATTCAGATGTTCAGACAAAATTATTCTATTTCAGCCCGAAAACAGACGGTACTTTTATCACCGATTACAATACTTATGGCAAGGAGGTTTTTACTTATGAGGATTATTTTGCCTTTTTGGGCGGAATGTCTGAACTAATGGAGGAAGGAAGCAGTTTCTCTCTACGGGAAGAACAAAACCGTATATCACTGGGAACCGCTCAGGACGCATCTGATATGAATGCTTTTCTGAGTGCATTACATTTTGGATATGAACCCAATAAAAAACTTTACACAAACGGCTTTGTGTTGTTTAATAATCATAACTTGAATTTCAAATCAACGCAGGAAAGAATTGGAGAAATGACATTCCGGGATGAACAAATGAACGACCAGCACTTGCTTTCCACTCTCGGCAGGATTCGTCTTGATTATTCTCCCGACGGCAAATCTCAAATCAAATACCGGGTGAATTTTAATTATCTGGAAAATGAAGACAAACAGTTTGCCAATACTTATTTGGATGATGTTTCTACCGGCGGACGTGATAATCTGGCTGACAAAACAAGTTTCAGTTTAAGACAAAATTTATCTTACATCAGGAAAATAGGCCGTGACCATAATTTGGGAATTTATGTCAGACATCAATTATCCAATGACCGTCCGGATTTGTTCATCAATTCTGATTTGATTCCACTCATGATTGACAGTGTCAATTTCTTCAATTTACGTCAAAACAAAGAACTCAATACCCAAAATTTACAAGTTTATGGAATTTACAATCATTTGCTGACCAATACCAGCAATCTTCGTTTGAAAGCGGGCTCAAATTTCAGTTGGCAAAACCTTGAAAATACTATTTATGAAGGCAATTCATTGATTACACAAGATTTATTTCAAACCGATTCCGATTTTAATTTCACCGAATTATATGCCGATTTGACTTACACCAAAAAATTTGGGATTCTAAAAATTGACGTTGGAGCAGGTCTGCACAATTTCAGTGAAAAAACAAATGTCATAGCGGGCGAACATACGTTGGATTTCACAAAAATAATCCCGCACATTAATGCCGAAATCAAAATCAATAATTCACAAAATATCAATCTGAGTTATCTTCAGGAATATAAACTTCCGAATTTGACCGATTTGTCCAACGGCTATGAAGTGCAAAATTATTATTCGGTTTACAAAGGATTTCTGGGGTTGAGGGAATCCCTGTATCATACCGCGACTTTACGTTATGGCTATTTTAATTCGTTCAACTTTTTAAACTTCTATATGGGGGCCACTTACAACCAAAGTATAGACAATGTTCAGAATTCGTCCAATTTAGGTGCTTTTCCTCAGGTCAATTCTGTGATAAACAATCCGGAAGATGATAAATCTCTCACGGTTTATTTTGGTGGGAGCAAACGTTTTTCCAGGTATTATTCACTTTTTGCTAACGCCAACCTCAATCATTCCGACTATTTTACGACCATCAATTCAGATTTGGTCAACAATACTTCTTTGATTCAGAATTATACTTTGACCAATAAATTCAAAATCAAAAAGAAAGTCGAATTTGATTTGGGATTAAATTATCTGCAAAGTGATTTCAAATCCCTGACTGACAATAAATTTACAACCTGGAGACCATTCGGAAAATTCGCCTGGTCGATTTCAGACAAATTCCTGTTCCAATCCGATTATTCCTACAGAATCCAGTACCAGGAAAACGAATTGATCAACGAAAACCAGGCACTCAATGCTTCGCTTCGCTATCATATCGCAAAAAGTACTTACCTGACCTTGCTGGGTGGGAATTTACTGGGGAATGAAACAATCGTGAATTCAAGTTTTGACGCAGTGAATAACCAAACCATCATCAACACCAAAGAGGTTTTGGGACGGTATTTTATTGTGCAGTTGAGGTATAAATTCTAAATCCTTTAAAGAATTTCTTTCAAAATCTTTACTACCACATCGGACTTGCTCATTGTGTAAAAATGAAGCAAAGGAATTCCGTTTTCAATCAATTCTTTACATTGCTGAATCGTCCACTCCACTCCTATCTCTTTCACTTGCTTATTGTCTTGGGCTTTCACCAGTTCATCTGCCAGTTCATCTGGTAAATCCACATGAAAAGTTTTGGGAATCGAAACAATCTGCGCTTGTGCGGTAAGAGGTTTTATCCCGGGGATAATCGGCACTTCAATCCCACATTTTCGGCATTTCTCCACAAATTCAAAGAATTTTTGATTGTCAAAAAACATTTGAGTCACAATATAGTCCGCACCCAACTCCACTTTTCTTTTCAGATAATTCAAATCGATGTTCAGATTGGGCGCTTCAAAATGTTTTTCCGGATAACCAGCTACGCCAATGCAGAAATTGGTTTTAGAACTGTTTTGCAAATCATCATCCAAATATTTTCCCTGATTCAGGTTGACAATCTGCTCCAACAATTCCGAGGCATACCGATGTCCATTCGGTTCTGCCATAAAAGTTGTTTCAGTTTTGACCGGATCACCACGTAAAACCAAAAGATTGTCAATTCCCAGAAAGTTCAGTTCTATCAATGCGTTTTCCGTATCTTCTTTGTCAAATCCACCACAAATGATGTGAGGTACCGCATCTACTTTATAATGATTCTGAATCGCAGCACAAATGGCAACCGTTCCGGGTCTTTTCCGTACGCTTTTCCTTTCCAGCAAACCATTCGGATGTTTTTTGTAGACATATTCTTCCCGATGATAGGTTACATCAATAAATGCCGGATCAAATTCCACCAGCGGATCAAGCGTATCAAAAATATGCTGAATATTATTTCCCTTTGTCGGAGGTAAAATCTCTACCGAAAAAGCCGGTTTCTTATTTTTTTCTGCGTTTTTGTAGTGTTCAGTTATTTTCATTCGTTGGATGTTGGATGATTGATGTTGGGTGTTAGATTTTATTTATTCTTTTTCTTTGGGCTCTTTGCGTCCACCTTGGCGGATGTGTACTTTGTGGTTAAAATACTCACCACAAGGAACACAAAGTTTTACACTAAGGGCAATTTATCATTTTAATTAATTTTCGTTTTGCGAATTTCGAAGCTCAAAATTCGCTTCTATTTATTTTAATCTTTGTGAACCTTTGTGTCTTCTCCGTGCACTTGGTGGTTTTATTTTTTTCATAGCAAAGAACACTGTGAGTTCATTTCAAATTTCCCAAAGCATTCTTTAAATTCGACAAAATTTCAGAAATATCTGATTTAGAAGTCGTTCCCACCGATAACCGGTACCAGGTAGAATCTCCGGAAGCGCCAAAGGCATAAAAAGGAACCAAAGCTACATTTGCCTCATTGAGCAAATAACCCGTAATATTCTGAACAGAATTTAGTTTTTCGCCGGATTTTGTTTCTTTTCCGATCAAATCAAATTTCACTGTCAGATAAAGTGCGGCTTCGGGTTTGATTACATCCACCAGAAAACCTTCCTCTCTCAGCTGCCTGAAACCTTTATAAAATTCATCTAAACGATAAGAAAGTTCCGATTTTATATGTTTAAGATAACTTTTTACTTCTTCTGTCTTTTCTAGATATTTTGCCGTTGCAATCTGTTCCGGCTTGGGTGCCCAGGCACCAATATGACTCAAAATATCTTTCATTTTGTTGATGATATCCACCGGCCCGAATGCCCATCCGACACGGACACCTGTTGAAGCAAATACCTTGGAAATCCCGTCGATAAATATTGTATAATCCCGCATTTCCGGAGTCAGCGAAACCGGGTTGTAATGAACCGTTTCTCCATAGGTCAATTGCCAATAGATCTGGTCATACAACAAATATAATGGCTTGATGTTTAATTTATTTCGACGTTCATTTTCAGTAATAATTAAATTACATATTTTTTCCAATTCCTCCTTTTCAAATGTAGTTCCAGTCGGATTCAATGGCGAACAAACCGCAATCAGGTTAGCTTTTTGTATATGTGGCGCAATTTCTTCAGCCGTTGGCATAAATTTATTTTCCGGCTTCGCTTCCACTATAATTTCCTTATTCCTGGCCAGATAAGTATAAGCATCATTGTTCCAGGAAGGCGTCGGATACAAAACCGTATCGTCCAAATCCAAAATGGTCTGATAAACCGCATAAATCAAAGGACGCGCCCCACCGGAAATCAGGATTTCGTTTTCGGAATAATTCAATCCCAGATTTTTATTCAAATAATCAGAAACCGATTTCCGAAGCGCGGCTTCGCCGTTGCCCATCGGATAATTGGTAAAATCGTCTTGATAAGCTTCAATAATCAATGATTTCAGTTTTTCGGGAATAGGGAAAATTTGGGAATCGAAATCACCGATGGTGAGATTGTAAATCTTCTCGCCTTGCGCCTGCAAAGCTTTTACTTCACCTGCCAATTTGATGATGGCCGATCCTTTCAGATTTTCAGAGAGTTGTGATGTTTTCATATTTTTTTCTTTTTGCGAAGTTCGAAGTTCGCTCTTTATGATTTAAACATTAAGTATTAATTCTCAAAACGCATTTTTCATTAAGATTGGTTAAGTATCAATAAGTTGAATTAAGAACTCAAATGGTTGTTTAACCACAAAGCACACAAGGTTTTACAAAGTACACAAGCCTTAAATAATTATCATTCCTTAACAAGTTTTAATTCAAATTTAATTCAGTAAAAATACTTAATGTTAAAAATAATTCCTTTTAATTCTATACGATCCTACTTCCCTTTTAATAAGAAGCTTAAGCTAAATTAGGCGACAGCCACTTTTCTGCCAATTCCAAATCAATATTTTTTTTCCGCGCGAAATCTTCCACCTGATCTAATTTGATTTTCCCTACACCAAAATACTTGGATTCGGGATGACCGAAATAATAACCTGAAACCGATGAAACCGGATACATAGCCAGTGATTCGGTCAAGATTACACCTATCTCTTCATCGGCTTTGAGCAATTCCCAGATCGTGAGCTTTTCCAGATGATCGGGACAAGCCGGATATCCCGGTGCCGGACGTATTCCCTTATAAACTTCTTTAATCAAATCTTCATTGTCTAAATTTTCATCGGAACTGTACCCCCAAAATTCCGTTCTTACTTTTTTATGCAAAAATTCCGCATATGCCTCCGCAAAACGGTCGGCCAATGCTTTGACCATAATCGAACTGTAATCATCATTCTTTTCCTCAAAACTTTTGGCGAAATCTGAAATTTCCTGTCCGGCCGTTACCACAAAACAACCCGCATAATCTTCAATACCCGAATCTTTGGGTGCAACAAAATCTGCCAAGGAATGATTCGGAAGATTTTTGGATTTTTTGGATTGCTGGCGCAACGAAATGAATTGATTGATTTTTGCCCCGGTTTCATCATACAGTTCAATCGTAT
>PJUF01000521.1_pt1 | contig 26714 bp, 27 predicted proteins | sample 1512191 | NCBI WGS metagenome assembly PJUF01 (sample SAMN08177673, study PRJNA422409) | Feces metagenome, whole genome shotgun sequencing project. | isolation source: Chicken feces (3) enriched on wood chips | host: Gallus gallus | place: USA: Madison | collected 2015-01-15 | reverse complement strand
CTTTGAAATGCTGGGCAATTTCTCGTTCGGCGACTATTTCAAGGACCACGCGATCGAGCGCGCCTGGACCCTGCTGACCAAGGAGTTCGGCCTGGACCCCGCCCGCCTGCTGGTCACCGTCTATCACACCGACGACGAAGCCTTCGACATCTGGAAGAAGGTCACGGGCTTCGCGGATGAGAAGATCATCCGCATCCCCACCAACGACAACTTCTGGGCCATGGGCGACAGCGGTCCGTGCGGCCCCTGCACCGAAATCTTCTACGACCACGGCGACCACATCTTCGGCGGCCCTCCCGGTTCGCCGGACGAGGACGGCGACCGCTTCGTCGAGATCTGGAACAACGTCTTCATGCAGTTCGAGAAAGAGAACGACGAGATCGTTCGCGAACTGCCCAAGAAGTCGGTCGACACCGGCATGGGTCTGGAGCGCATCGCCGCCGTGCTCCAGGGCGTCCACTCCAACTATGAAGTGGACCTGTTCCGCAATCTGATCGCGGCCTCCGAAGAGCTGACCCACACCAAGGCCGAGGGCGAGCGCGCGCCGTCGCACCGGGTCATCGCCGACCACCTGCGCTCGACCGCCTTCCTGATCGCCGACGGCGTGACCCCCTCGAACGAGGGCCGGGGCTATGTCCTGCGCCGCATCATGCGCCGCGCCATGCGCCACGCCCACCTGCTGGGCGCCCAGGACCCGCTGATGCACCGCCTGGTGCCAACCCTGGTCGAGGAGATGGGCGAGGCCTATCCTGAACTCGGCCGCGCCCAAGCCTTCATCGAGGACACGCTGAAGCAGGAAGAGATCCGCTTCCGCACCACGCTCGGCCGCGGCATGAATCTGTTCGATCAGGCCACCAGCGACTTCAAGGCGGGCGACATGCTGGACGGCCAGACGGCCTTCACCCTGTACGACACCTACGGCTTCCCGCTGGACCTGACGCAGGACGAGGCGCGTCGTCGCGGCTTCAGCGTCAACGTCGACGGCTTCGAGGCCGCCATGGCCGAGCAGCGCGACCGCTCGCGCGAACACTGGAAGGGCTCGGGCCAGACGGCTTCGGCCGGGGCCTGGCTGGCCCTGCGCGACCAGCACGGCGGCACCGAATTCACCGGCTATGAGTCCGAGACCGGCGAAGGCAAGGTCATCGCCATCGTCAAGGACGGCGCCGAGGCCCCGTCCGCCGCGACCGGCGAGACGGTCGAGGTGCTGCTGGACAAGACCCCCTTCTACGGCGAGGGCGGCGGTCAGGCGGGCGACAAGGGCGCCTTCGTCTGGAGCGGCGGCGAAGGCCGCGTTCTGGACACCAAGAAGCACGGCGGCGACCTGCACGTTCACACGCTGGAGGTGACGCAAGGGTCGCTGTCCACGGGCGTGATCGTAACCGCCACGGTCGAGGAAGGCTCGCGCCCGACCACCCGCGCCAACCACTCGGCCGCCCACCTGTTCCACGCCGCCGTCAAGAACGTGCTGGGCGCCCACGTCGCCCAGAAGGGCCAGATGGTCGACGCCGAGCGCATGCGCTTCGACTTCAGCCACAACGCCCCGATGACGGACGAGGAGATCGCCCGCGTCGAGGACGAGGTGAACGCCGTCATCCGCCAGAACGTCCCGGTCACGACCGAGCTGATGACGCCCGACGCCGCCATCGCGGCGGGCGCCGTGGCCCTGTTCGGCGAGAAGTACGGCGACGAGGTCCGCGTCCTGACCATCGGCCACGCGCTGTCGGGTCCCGGCTCCTATTCGGTCGAACTGTGCGGCGGCACCCACGTCTTCCGTACCGGCGACATCGCCCTGTTCAAGATCGTCTCCGAAGGCGGCGTGGCCGCCGGCGTGCGCCGCGTCGAGGCCCTGACCGGCGAGGCGGCCCGCCGCTTCCTGCTGGATCAGGCCAATGTCGCGCGCCATCTGGCCCAGGGCTTCAAGATCCAGCCCGCCGAGGTTCCGGCCCGGGTCGAAGGCCTGCAGGCCTCGGTCAAGACGCTGGAGAAGCAGGTTGCGGACCTGAAGAAGCAGCTGGCGCTGGGCGGCGGCGCAGGCGCCAATGCCGCGCCCGAAGAGATCGGCGGGATCAAGCTGATCGCCCGCGTTCTGGACGGCGTCGACGGCAAGGGCCTGCGCGGCGTGGCCGAGGACTTCAAGAAACAGGTGGGCTCGGGCGTCGTCGCCCTGGTCGGCGTCACCGACGGCAAGGCGGCCATCACCGTCGCCGCGACGCCGGATATGGCGGGCAAGGTCAACGCGGCCGACCTGGCCCGCGACGCCGTCATCGCCATGGGCGGCAAGGGCGCCGGCGGCAAGCCCGACTTCGCCCAGGGCGGCGCGCCCGACGGCTCCAAGGCCGAAGACGGCCTGAACGCCATCCGCGCCGCGCTGAAGGGCTGATCTTACCCTCTCCCAATGGGAGAGGGCTTGAGCCTCCAAGAGCGAAGCGATTGGCGAAGGCGAAAGGGTGAGGGTTCGCGGGTGAAGTCGGCCAACGGCCGTGGCGCGACGGCTGACGCCGACGGACAGGACAAACCCCTCACCCTTTCGCGCCAGAACGACGACTCCGCCGCCGTGCGCTCAAGCCCTCTCCCGCCGGGAGAGGGACATCTTTACTCCGGCGTCCCCAGATCAATCCCGGCCAGCTTCCAGCCGAACAGATTGCGGCGCTTCATCAGCAGGGCGACCTGCTCATCCGGCCGGTCGTCGCGGGTCAGGGTGACGGCGAAGGTGTCCAGGTCGCGATAGCCCCAGGACTGGCGCACGCGCTTGTTCTCGGACTTCGGCTCCTGAGGCTCCTGGCGCGTGATCTCCGGCTTGGGCGCTCGCCCCTCCTGCACCATCATCGAGATGGCCTGCGGCGTGACGAAGGCGTCGACCGCCCCGCCGACGAGAGCCGGCGCCAACAGCATCCCCAGCCCAGACAGGCCGCTGTCGGCCAGGCGCCGGTCCTTGCGCATCTCGACCATCATGCGGGCGTTCAGTTCGTCCTTGAGGCTGGCGCGGAAGGCGGGAAAGTCGACCTGGCGCTCCAGCGCCTTCTCGTCCCCCGTCCGGGCCGCCTGGATCAACGACCGCGCCGCCAGCAGGGGCGAGGCGGCGTAGGCGAGCACGAAGACGGCCCCCGCCGTCAGCCCCAGACGAATGATCAGCTTGCGGTTCATCGGCCCTCCCCTGCCTTACGAACGCGACGGGACGACGACGAAACGGCGCCAAAATCCCTAAACGGATTAGGGACATGGATCGCAGGCCGGTTCAATGCGTGTTTTCACCGGCTCTCGTTTCCAGGCGAACCTGACGATGGGGTGAGGCAAACATTGCCCACCGCTCATCCCGGCGGACGCCGGGATGAGCGGAATAGGGAAGCGATAAGCGCCCAACAAAAAAGCCCGCCGGATCGCTCCGGCGGGCCTTGATGTCATACCGAGCTAAGCTCAGCCAATACCCGGCAGAGCCTTCTTCAGGTTCTCGGACACCTTGTCCAAGAAGCCTTCGGTCGTCAGCCAGGACTGCTGATCGCCGACCAGCAGGGCCAAATCCTTGGTCATGAAGCCCGACTCCACAGTCTCGACGACCACGCGCTCCAGCGTGTCGGCGAACTCGGCCAGTTGGGCGTTGTCGTCCAGCTTGGCGCGGTGCTTGAAGCCGCGCGTCCAGGCGAAGATCGAGGCGATCGAGTTGGTCGAGGTGGCCTCGCCCTTCTGATGCTGGCGGTAGTGGCGGGTCACGGTGCCGTGGGCGGCTTCCGTTTCCATGACCTTGCCGTCCGGCGTCATCAGCACCGAGGTCATCAGGCCCAGCGAGCCGAAGCCCTGCGCCACGATGTCCGACTGCACGTCGCCGTCGTAGTTCTTGCACGCCCAGACGAAGCCGCCCGACCACTTGATCGCGGCCGCGACCATGTCGTCGATCAGGCGGTGCTCATAGGTCAGGCCGCGCTTCTTGAATTCCTCGGCGTAGTCGGCGTCGAAGACTTCCTGGAAGATGTCCTTGAAGCGGCCGTCGTAGGCTTTGAGGATGGTGTTCTTGGTCGACAGATAGACCGGATAGTTGCGCTGCAGGCCATAGGCGAAGGAGGCGTGCGCGAAGTCGCGGATCGAGGAGTCGAGGTTGTACATGCCCATGGCGACGCCGGCGCCCGGCGACTTGTAGACCTCGTGCTCAATCACTTCGCCGTCGTCGCCGACGAACTTGATCGACAGGGTGCCGGCGCCCGGCATCAGGAAGTCGGTGGCCTTGTACTGGTCGCCGAAGGCGTGACGGCCGACGACGATCGGCTGGGTCCAGCCCGGCACCAGGCGCGGGACGTTCTTGCAGATGATCGGCTCGCGGAAGACCACGCCGCCCAGGATGTTGCGGATGGTGCCGTTCGGCGACTTCCACATCTTCTTCAGGCCGAATTCGGCGACGCGCGCCTCGTCCGGGGTGATGGTGGCGCACTTCACGCCGACGCCGTGCTTCTGGATGGCGTGGGCCGCGTCGATCGTGATCTGATCGTCGGTGGCGTCACGGCTTTCCATGCCAAGGTCGTAGTAGTCGAGTTCGAGGTCCAGATAGGGGAAGACCAGCTTGTCCTTGATCATCTGCCAGATGATCCGGGTCATTTCGTCGCCGTCGATGTCCACGATGGGATTGGCGACCTTGATCTTGGCCATGCTTACGCCTCTGTCTCTCAGGGAAGGAATTCGGTGCAGGCGGTATAGCGACCCCTGCGCGCGGGCGCAAAGGGGACGAAAGCCGCACGGCTCGAACCGAACCGCCGGAACGAAACCGCAGCTTGGCCGCTTGGCTTCTTCACGGCTACGCTTGGCGTCGCCGATCGATAAACGCATGGAACGCCTGATGTCGCTTCGCCGCCTGCGGTTCGCCGCCTCCGTCGCCCTTCTTCCTCTCGTCCTCGGCGCCTGCAAGGGCGGCGAGGCCGCCGCGAAGCAGGACTCCCCGCCCGCGCCTCCTCCTGCTGAAGCCGCCGCCGCGCCTGCCCCCGCCGTTCAGATCGCCGCCAATCCGCCCAGCATGACGCGCGAGTTCCGCGACTGGACCGCGACCTGCGACAACACCAACCACTGCGTCGCCTTCGGACCCGGCGCGAACCAGATGGGCTTCGTCATGGTCGCCCTGGCGCCGGGGCCGGACGCCCGCCCGGTCGTCCACATGGGCGGCTGGGGCCTGGAGGACGGCGAGGGCTCCGTCTACGCCGAGATCGACGGACGTCGCTATGCGGGTCAAAACGCGAAGATGGACGAGGAGGGCGACGTCGTCGCCTTCAACACTCCCTCGCCCCAGCTTCTGCACGATCTGGGCGGCGGCGCGGCCATGGCGCTGAGGCGCGGCGACCGGCAGATGAAGGTCAGCCTGGGCGGGGCCGCCGCCGCCTTCCTGTGGATCGACGAACGCCAGGGGCGGCTGGACACCACCACCGCCCTGATCCGGCGCGGCGAACGCCCCGCCTCCGACGTGCCCGCCGCTCCCGCCGCGCCGCGCGTGACCATCGCCTCCGCCGCGCCTCAGGACGGCCTGGTGCAGGACGACCTGTCGCCCGCCCTGCTGGCCCATCCCAAGGTCCAGGAATGCCTGGCCACGTCCCGCAAGGGCGAGCGGTTCGAGCCGGACGTCGTGGTGTCCCGCCTAGCCTCCGACAAGCTGTTGTGGAGCGTGCCCTGCGGCGAGGGCGCCTACAACTTCACCCAGGTCTACTTCATCACCCCGGCGGACGGGACTTCGCCTCAGCCGGTCGACTTCCCCACGGCCACGGGCAGCAACGATGAGCTGGTCAACAGCCGCTATGACCCCAAGAGCCGCACCCTGTCCGCCTTCGGCCGCGGACGCGGCATCGGCGACTGCGGCCGCATGGGAAGCTGGGCCTGGACCGGCGAACGCTTCGCCCTGTTGAACGAGAAGGCGATGCCGATCTGCACGGCCGTGCCGCAGGACCTGTGGCCGACCACCTGGCGCGCGGCGACCTGACAGACCGACGACGCTCGATAGGAAATCGGCCCGGACGCGCAAACGTCCGGGCCGTCTTTCGTTTCAGGCCTCAGCCGCGCGTCAGGCGCGCATACGCCCTTCCAGCACCGCCAGCGGCAGGGAACCGCTGCCCAGCACCTTGTCGTGGAAGGCGCGCAGGTCGAAACCGTCCTTGGCCTGCGCTTCCTCACGCAGGCGGGCGATGACGGTATGGCCGACCTTGTAGGCGCAGGCCTGACCCGGCCAGACCGAGTAGCGGTTGATCTCGCTGTTCGAGGCGTCCAGCGGCTTGGCGCCCGATGCCGCCATGTATTCGACCGCCCGCTCACGGCTCCAGCGTTCGGAGTGGATGCCGGTGTCGACCACCAGACGCACCGCCCGGAACAGATAGGACATCAGGAAGCCGACCCGGCCCAGCGGATCGGCCGCATAGGCGTCTAGGTCGTTGGCCGCCACGGCCTCCGCGTACAGGGCCCAGCCCTCGTTGAAGGCCGAGAAGCCGCCGGCGCGGCGCCATTGCGGCAGTTCGCCCGACTCGCGCTGCAGGGCGACCTGCAGGTGGTGGCCCGGCGAGGCCTCGTGATAGGTCAGGGTCGGCAAGGCGAACTTCGGCCAGTTCCCGCTGTCGCGCAGGTTGATGTAGTAGGCGCCCGGACGCGAGCCATCCAGCGGCGGCCCCTGATAGTAGCCGCCCGGCGCGCCCGACTGGATCGACACCGGCACGCGGCGGATTTCGACGTGGGTCTTGGGCAGACGGCCGAACACCGTCGGCAGCTTCGGCTCAAGCGCGGCGACCTGTTCGTTCAGCCACTTCAGCAGCTCTTCCTTGCCCGCGTCGGTGTTGGGGAACAGTTGGGCGGGGTCCTTGTTCAGGGCCTGAACCCGCTCGCCGACCGTGCCCTGGGTATAGCCCTGCGACTTCAGGATGGCGTCGATCTCGGCCGAGATCTCGGCCACCTGCTCGACGCCCATGGCGTGGATTTCCTTGGCCGAGAGCGTGGTCGTGGTGTTCGACTTCAGCCCGGCGGCGTAGAAGGCTTCGCCGTCCGGCAGGCGCCACACGCCCGCGTCGTGCACCGCCTTCGGACGGATCGCTTCCAGCGCCTCGATCTGACGGGCCAGGGCCGGCTTGACCTTCTCGTCCACCAGGGCGGCGGCGCGCGCGTCATAACCCGACAGGTTCAGCGCCCCGGCCTTGCGGACCAGCGACTTGATCATGGCCATGTCGGCGGCCGGGGTATCGCGCAGGGTGCGGATCTGCGGCAGCATCCGGTCGATGATGAAGTCCGGCGGGATCACGCCCAGACCGGCGTCTTCCTGAACCTTGGCCGTCTCGCCGTCCAGCACGCCCGCAAAGGCCTCCAGGCGCGACAGGAAGGCGTCGGCGCCGGCCGCATCCTCGATGCGGTGCTGGTTGTCCATGAAGTCGGGCGTGGAGAAATAGGCGCCCGACAGCTGGGTCACGATATAGGGCGACGGACGCCCCGGCCCCGAACCATAGTCGAAGCGCGCCGTCTCGGCCGACGTCTCGCGCCCGAAGGCGGCGATGGCGTAGTTCAGCGCCCCGGCCTCGGACAGCCCCTTCTGGTCGAAAGCCTTCAGCTCGTCCCACTGCCTGACCGCCTTTTCACGATCCTTGCGGATGGCGTCGGGTCCGGCCTCGCTGAGCTTGGACGACAGGCCGGCGCGGGCGTCCTTGTCCAGACCAAGGTTGGTGGCGCGCTCCGGTCTCTCGTCGATGTCGGCCTCGAACCAGCCGTCCAGCAAGGCGTTCAGGCGCGCATCGGCGTCGTTTGCGGCGGCGGCGCATTGGGCCAGCATGGGCGCTGCAGCCGCAGTCGCGGCGGCGCTCAGCAGAAGATTGCGGCGATTGATCATTCGGATACTCCCCCAACAGAGCCGCGCCGCGCCGGGCGTTGCTCTCATCACACTCAATGACGGACCGGCGCGTCCGGGAAACTCAAGCCGTCAGACCGGAGTCCAGGCGTTCATGGTCCGCTCCAGCACCGTCAGCGGCACGCCGCCGAGGTTCAGGCCCGTGTCATGGAAGCCCTTGATGTCGAAGCGGCCGCCCAGACGCTTCTTGGCGTCTTCGCGCAGACGCACCCAGGTGGTGTGGCCGACCTTGTAGCTGGACGCCTGACCGGGCCAGACGCAGTAGCGTTCGACCTCGGTGGCGATGCTCGATTCCTGGTCGCCCAGGGTGTCGACCATGTAGCGGATGCCCTGCTCGCGGCTCCAGCGCTTGTGGTGAAGGCCGGAATCCACGACCAGGCGCGCGGCCCGGAACATCAGCGACTGCAGATAGCCGATCTGACCGAAGGGATCGTTCTCATAGGCGCCGATCTCGTCCGCCAGCTGTTCGGCGTAAAGGCCCCAGCCCTCGGAATAGGCCGAGAAGCCCATGACCTTCATCAGCAGCGGCGTGTCCGGCTTCTCCTGCTGCAGGGCGATCTGGAAGTGGTGGCCCGGCACCGCCTCGTGGTAGGTCAGGGTCGGCAGGGTCCATTTGGGCCATTCGGCCGTGTCGCGCAGATTGATGTAGTAGGCGCCCGGACGCGACCCATCCAGGGCCGGCGGCATGTAGTAGCCGCCCGGCGCCCCGGCCTCGATGGCGACCGGCACGCGCTTGATGTCGCACGGCGACTTGGGCAGACGGCCGAAGTATTCCGGCATGCGCGCCTGGATGGCGACCATCTGCGCATTCAGTTCCTGGATCAGCTCATCCTTGGCTTCGTCCGTGTTCGGATAGACGAAGCGAGCATCCTCGCCGAGCGCGGCGACGCGGGCGCCCACCGAGCCCTGCGTCAGGCCTTGCGCCTTCAGCAGGGCGTCGGTGCGGGCCGAGATTTCAGCCACCTGCTCCAGCCCCATCTGGTGCACCTCGTCCGGCGTCATGGAGGAGGTGGTGTAGTATTTCAGCCCGAACCGGTAATAGGCCTCGCCGTCCGGCAGGCGCCAGACGCCGCCGTCGTGGGTCGCGTTCGGGCGCACGGTCTTGAAGGCGTCGGCCTGACGCTGGATGGCGGGATAGACCTCATTGGTCAGGATGGCCTCGGCCCGCGCGGCCCAGTCGCCGGAAATATCCTTCTCGGCCGTGCGGCGCGCCAGGGACTTGGTCATGACCGAGTCGGCGACAGCGGTGCCGGTGATGGCGTCCATCTGGGTCAGGGTGCGGTCGATGACGAAGTCCGGCGGCACGGCCCCGGCGGCGAACTCGGCCTGCATCCGCGCCCGCTCGGCGTCCATGCCCGCCGCGAATGCGGACAGGCGCGACAGATAGGCCTCGGCGTCGTCGGCCGTCTCGATCCGGTGCTGGCTGTCCAGGAAGTCCGGGATCTGCTGGTAGGCGCCGCCCAACTGGCTGACGGTGTAGGGCGAGGGCGAGAAGCCGCCGCCGTAGGGGAAGTCGTAGCCGGTCATCACCGTGTCGCCGAAGAACTCCAGCGTGTCGTAATAGACCTGATCCGCCGCGTTCAGCTGTCCCTGATCGATGGCCTTCACCGCCTTCATGGCGTCGACGAACTTGGCCTTGTCGGCGTCGATCTTGGCCTGAGAGCGATCGCTCAGCTTGAAGCGGGCGTCGGCTTTCGGTCCCCGGTCCATGCCCAGCATGGTCAGCAGTTCCGGGTCCGACAGCAGCATCTCGTCGGCGATGCGGTCCAACAGGGCGTGGAACGCGGTCGTGGCCGCGTTCGGCGCGGCTTGCGTCAAGGCTGTCGAGGCCAGGGCGCGAACCGGGCCGACGGCGGCCAGCGCGCCCCCGGCGGCGACCGACATCAACAGGCGGCGGCGATCCATCATGAGCTTCCTCCCAAAAGCGATGGTCGGGGATGCTAACGATGCAAGGGCCGCCCGCAAGGCTTGATCGTCGCCTTGCGGATTAAGTCTGAGTCATGCGCCCGGTCGGGGCGCGCCCACATGGACCTTGATGCAGTCGCGCACGGCGCGCTTCAGGTCGCCCGGCGCGTTCGGCTCGTCCACGCCCTCGGCGGCGAAGACGGCGCGGACGGCCGCATCCAGCCCCTTGGGCAGGGCGGCGATGACTTTCTTCTGTCCCTTCTCATGCAGGCAGAAGCCGACCTGGGTGCACAGGTCGGCGAACATGGAGTCGAAATCGGGGGCGGCGTCGGTCATCACACTCAGGCTTTCAGCCGCTTGGCGTGGAAGGCCACATGGTCGTCCACGAAGCTGGCCATGAAGAAGTAGGAGTGGTCATAGCCCGGCTGCATCCTCAGGGTCAGCCCCTGCCCGGCCTTTTGCGCCGCCGCCTTCAGCAGTTCCGGCTTCAGCTGATCGGTCAGGAAGGAATCCGCGTCGCCCTGATCCACCAGGATGTCGTCGAAAACGCCTTTCGCCGCCCCGCCTTCGATCAGCAGGGCCGCGTCATGCTTGGCCCATTCCGCCCGGTCCTCGCCCAGATAGGCGGTGAAGGCCTTCTCGCCCCACGGGCAGCGCGTCGGCGACGAGATCGGCGCAAAGGCCGACACCGACCGGAACAGTTCGGGATGCCGCAGGGCCAGCGCCAGCGCCCCATGCCCGCCCATCGAATGGCCGAAGACGGAGCGCGTCTTGGTCGTCGGGAACTGGGCGTCGATCAGCTCGATCAGCTCGCCCGTGACATAGGTCTCCATGCGGAAATGCGGCGCCCACGGCGCTTCAGTCGCATCGACATAGAAGCCCGCGCCCTGGCCCAGATCATAGGCGGCGTCGTCCGCCACGCCTTCCCCGCGCGGCGAGGTGTCGGGCGCGACGATGATGACGCCGTGTTCGGCGGCGGCCTTGTAGGCCCCGGCCTTGGTGGTGAAGTTGTCCTCGGTGCAGGTCAGGCCCGACAGCCAGATCAGGACCGGGAACGGCCCCTCTCCCGCAGGAACAAAGACCGACAGCGTCATGGGCGTACCCGTCGTCGCGCTGTCGTGCTTCAGATAGCGCAGCGTCCCGCCGTGAACGACGTGGCTCTTGACCGTTTCCATAGGACTCAAACTCCAGATCAGTCCGGCCAGACCGTGGCCATGAAGGCGTCGTCCAGTCGGCCGCCGTCCTTCGAGAAATGCGCATACCAGTCGCGCGGGATCGGAGCGACTGCGCCTTCCGGCGCCGCGCCGCCGCCCCAGGCGTCGAACTGCAGGCCGACCAGGATCGGGCCCTCGCGCACTGACGGCGCCGGGATCGCTCCGGCGGCGGCGGTGATCGCCTCGACCGTCTCCGGCTTCATCGGCGGTTCTCCGGTGACGAGCCAGGCCCTGGAGCGTTCGCCCGGCTTGACCATCAGCAACAGCATGCCCGAGGCTCCGGGTTGCGAGGGCTGCGCCTTGGCTGCGACGGCCACAGCCTCATCGACGGCCTTCAGATAGGGAGACAGGTCGGCGACCTCGACCCTCTGCTTCATGACCGCGTCCGGAAGGTAGAGCACCACCTTCTTCTGGACCCAGGCCTCGGCCGGCGCCGCAGCGGGCGCAGACGTGTCCGCCCCGCCCCGACTGCAGGCGGCGAGCGCCGTGACGGCCAGAACGGCCATGATCGACGCAACCGCCGCCTTCGCCTTCATCGCCTTATCCTCAGCCCGGCCGGTGAACGGCGCAGATCTTATTGCCTGACGGATCGCGCAGATAGGCCAGGTGCAGAACGCCGAAGGGGGTGGTGCGCGGCCCGGCCGGGTCCTCGATCGCTACGCCGCCCGCCGCGACCCCGGCCTCGGCGAAGGCGACGACCGCCTCGGGGCTGGACGCCGCAAAGCCGATGGTCCCGCCGTTGGCGTGACAGGCCGCCTGACCGTCGCGCGGCTTGACCACGCCCAGCATCCCGCGCGGCGTCATGTACCAGACGCCCGGCAGCGGCACGTCGCTGAACGCGCCCGGCTGATGGCCCAGGGCGCCGAGAACGGCGTCATAGAATTTGTGCGAGGCCTCGACGTCGTTGGCGCCGACGGTGACGTGCGTGAACATGGTGATCCTCCCAGATCCGCCCGATCCTTTCGCCGGGCGCGGCCAGCTAAGCCGAGCAGGTTTCATTTGGCAACGAACTTTGCTGCACCTGCTCAGTCCGCCCTCATTTCGGGCGCGCGCCCTCTCGGGCATAGGCGCCCATCAGTTCGCCATAGTCCTCGGGCGGCGGGAATTCGCGATAGCCGACCTTGGCCCCCGACTGCACGCCCGGCAGGCGCTCCGTCGTCCAGGTGTCGGCATGGGGAACGAACCACGCCCCGTCGTCCAGCAGGCTGGGCCGCAGGTTGACGAACTGCCCCCCGGCGATGCCGCGCGTGAACAACCAGGTCTTGCACGACGGACAGAAGTGATGCTCCGGCACAGGATTGTGCAGGCCCCCGATCTCCGTCTCGCCCTCGACCGTCAGCCCCTCGCTGGGCAGCATCAGGCTCAGGGAATAGGCGCCGCCCGTCAGCTTCTGACAGGCGCGGCAATGACACGCCGCCGCAAAGACCGGGGCTTCGACAACCCTGACCCGCACCTGCCCGCACAGGCAGGCCCCCGTCCACGGCAGCTTCCAGTCGCCCATGGCTGAACCCTTTTCCTAGAAAACGATCACCGAACGAATGCTCTTGCCTTCATGCATCAGATCGAAGGCCTCGTTAATCCGCTCCAGCGGCAGGGTGTGGGTGATCATCGGGTCGATCTCGATCTTGCCGTCCATGTACCAGTCGACGATCTTCGGCGTGTCGGTGCGGCCGCGCGCGCCGCCGAAGGCCGAGCCCTTCCAGACGCGGCCGGTGACGAGCTGGAACGGACGGGTGGCGATCTCCTTGCCCGCCTCGGCCACGCCGATGATGACGCTCTCGCCCCAGCCGCGGTGGCAGGCTTCCAGCGCCTGACGCATGACCACGGTGTTGCCGGTGCAGTCGAAGGTGTAGTCGGCGCCGCCCCCGGTCAGCTCGACCAGATGGGCCACCACGTCCGACACCTCCTTCGGATTGACGAAGTGGGTCATGCCGAAGCGACGGCCCCACTCTTCCTTGTCGCCGTTGATGTCGACGCCGATGATCATGTCGGCCCCGACCATCTTCAACCCCTGGATGACGTTCAGGCCGATGCCGCCCAGGCCGAAGACCACGGCGTTGGCGCCCGGCTCGACCTTGGCCGTGTTGACCACCGCGCCCACGCCCGTCGTCACGCCGCAGCCGACGTAGCAGGCCTTGTCGAAAGGCGCGTCCTTGCGGATCTTGGCCACCGCGATCTCGGGCAGAACCGTGTAGTTCGAGAAGGTCGAGCAGCCCATGTAGTGGGCGATCGGCTGGCCCTTGTAGCTGAAGCGCGACGTACCGTCGGGCATCAAGCCCTTGCCCTGGGTCGAACGGATCGAGGTGCACAGGTTGGTCTTGCGCGACAGGCACGACTTACACTGGCGGCATTCCGGCGTGTACAGCGGGATCACGTGGTCGCCGACCGCCAGCGAGGTCACGCCCGGTCCGACCTCGACCACCACGCCCGCGCCCTCATGGCCCAGGATCGACGGGAAGATGCCCTCAGAGTCCAGACCGTCCAGCGTATAGGCGTCGGTGTGGCAAACGCCCGTCGCCTTGATCTCGATCAGCACCTCGCCCGCGCGCGGACCTTCCAGATCAACCTCGACGATCTCGAGCGGGCATTTGGCTTCGAACGCGACGGCGGCGCGGGTTTTCATGATGCGGGTCCTTCGGATGTCCCTAACGCTCACGACGCGGTCGCTCGCGGCTTCAGGGACTAAGGCGGGAGAGGTGATGATTGGCGACCTTACTACGCCCGTTGCGGCCGGGTCGAAACGGCGACAACCGCAAAACATTATTGCTGTTAAGCAATAATCCTGATCCAACGTCCCCATGAGCCGCTGGGACGGGATCGACGAATTCACCGCTGTCGCCGAACAGGCCAGTTTCTCGGCCGCCGCGCGGCGTCTGGGCCTGTCGACCTCGGCCGTCAGCCGCGAGATCGCCCGGCTGGAGGACCGGCTGCAAACGCGTCTTCTCCACCGCACCACCCGCCGGGTCGAGCTAACCGACGCCGGCCGCGATTTCCTTTCCCGCTGCCGCCGCCTGATTGACGAACGCGACGAGGCCCTGGCCGCCGTCCAGCCGGACGATCAGGCCCCGCGCGGCCTGCTGCGCATGACCTGTTCCGTCTCCTATGGCGAACGCTTCATCGCCCCCGCCGTCAACGCCTTCGCGCGCCAGAACCCCGAACTGAGGATCGAGCTCGACCTCGACAACCGCCTGCGCGATCTGGTCGGCGACGGCTATGATCTGGCGGTGCGGTTCGGCCATCTGACCGACTCGCGGCTGATGGCGCGGCGGCTGGCCTCTCGGCGGCTGATCCTGTGCGCCAGCCCCGACTATCTGGCCCGCCGCGGCGCCCCGCGCGACCTGTCCGAAATCGCCAGCCACGACGGCCTGATCGGCTCGTCCGAGCACTGGCGCTTCACCGAGGCGGGGCGCGAAGTGACGCTTCGCCCCTCCGGCCGCTGGCGCTGCAACTCCGGCGCGGCGGTGCTGGACGCGGCGTTGCAGGGGCTGGGCCTGTGCCAACTGCCCGACTTCTACGTGACCGAAGCCCTGTCAGCGGGCGTCCTCGTCTCCCTACTGGACGAGGCCCGCCCGCCCGACGAAGGCGTCTGGGCCGTCCACCCACACCCCCGCCACGTCCCGCCCAAGGTCCGCGCCATGATCGACTGGCTGCACGACCGACTGTCCGTCAAGACTCCATAGACGAGCCCTTGCCGTTTCAAATCTCAACGTTAGCTTGAAATTTTCCGGGAGGGCGCGATGCTGGGTTGGACTTTCGCCATGCTGCTCATGGCCGCAGATCTGTCACCGGCGGCGGCGGCCGCGCTTCGCCCCCTGACCGAAGCGATCACGGCGGCCCGCGCTCAGCAATCAGCACTGCCCGCCGACGCCGGGCCCCGCGAACATCTGGAAGCGGCGATGGCGCTGGACCAGGGGCCGCTGAAGGCCTTGCATCAGGTCGATTTGTCGAATTTGTCCGATGACGACAGAAAGGCCGCACGCGCTGAAGCCGATGCGCTAATCGCCGCCCTTAGCGACGAAACCGTCCGCACCGTCGTTTCTCTGGTCCCCGCCGAGGGATGGTTCTCGAACAAGATTTACGGCCAGGACGCCGCCACCGGCGCCTTCCTCGTGGTGCAGCACGCCGACACGGCCCTTCAGAAACGTTATCTCCCCGCGCTGGAGGCCGCCGCAAATCGAGGCGAAGCGCTCAAATGGCAGTATGCCATGCTCTATGATCGCGTCGCGGTCGCCGAAGGTCGCCCCCAACGCTACGGCACCCAGATGCACTGCGTCGACGGACGCATGGTTCCCGAGACGACCGAAGACCCCGAACGTCTGGAGGAGCGCCGCGCACCGATGGGGTTCCGCTGGCCGAACTATGAAGCCTATCTGGCGAACTTCGGCGCTTGCACGACGCACTGAGGCGGACCAAGACCACAGTGACTTGAATCCGGAGCCCCGCATGAACCTCGTCATCCTGACCGGCGCCGGCGTCTCCGCCGAGAGCGGCGTGCCGACCTTCCGCGCCTCGGACGGCCTGTGGGAAGGGCATCGCGTCGAGGCCGTCGCCACGCCCGAGGGCTTCGCCGCTGACCCGGCCCTGGTGCAGGACTTCTACAACCAGCGACGACGCCAGCTGGCGAGCGTCCACCCCAACGCCGCGCACCGGGCGCTGGCCGATCTGGCGGCGCGGTGGGCGGGCGACGTCCTGCTGGTGACGCAGAACGTCGACGATCTGCATGACCGCGCCCACGCCCAGACACCGCCCGCCGCAGGCTTCGAACTGATCCACATGCACGGCGAACTGAAGAAGGCGCGCTGCACCGCCTCGGGCGTCGTCTGCGACTGGGACGGCGACCTTGAGCCCGCCCACGCCTCGCCCCATCACCCGCACGGACGTTTGCGCCCGCACATCGTCTGGTTCGGCGAAATCCCGCTGGAGATGGAGCGGATCGAGCGGGCGCTGTCCGCTTGCGACCTGTTCGTCTCCATCGGCACCTCGGGCGCGGTCTATCCGGCGGCGGGCTTCGTCCAGCTGGCGCGCATGGCCGGGGCTCGGACGGTGGAGATCAATCTGGAGCCGACGCAGGGCGCGCCCCTGTTCGACGAGGGCGTCTACGGCCCCGCCAGCGAGACCGTGCCCGCCTTCTTCGACGAGCTCTAGGCCCTCGGCCCGAACAGGATGATCGCGGCGCCGATCAGGCAGACCGCGCCGCCGATGACGTCCCAGCGGTCCGGCGCCGTCTTCTCGACCAGCGCCATCCACGCCAGCGACGCCACGATATAGACCCCGCCGTAGGCCGCGAACGCCCGCCCCGCCGTCTCAGCCGGAACCATGGTCAGCAGCCACGCGAAGGCGATCAGACAGAGCACGCCCGGCGCCAGCCACCACGGCGAGCGATCCAGCTTCAGCCAGGCCCAGAAGGCGAAACAGCCGCCGATCTCGGCGAGGGCGGCGAGAGGATAGACGAGGGCGAGTTTCATGCGGCTCCTTTTGAAACGGGCTGCGCGCTCTATCCCCGCTCATCCCGGCGGACGCCGGGACCCAGTGAGAGCGCCAGTCTCAAGCATTACCCTTAGCCGCTGCGCTTTGAAGCCAAAGCACTGGATCCCGGCGTCCGCCGGGATGAGCGGATTGAGAAGTAAGCCTACTCCCCCTTCTTCGCCGCCTCGGCCCGCTCGGCCGCCAGCTTGGCCAGCACCCGGCCGCGGCCCTTGGCCAGGGCGTGGATGGCGCCGCGCATGGTGGCGACTTCCTGCTCGGTGAAGGCGGCGCGGCCCAGCATGACGCGCAGGTTCTGGCTCATCGAGCGCTTCTTCTCGGGCGGGTAGAAGAAGCCGCCGTTGTCCAGCTCCGCCTCCAGATGCTCATACATGCCCAGCAGCAGGTCGTTCGACGCCGGCGGCTCGCCCTCGCGGAAGCGCGGCGGCGGGGCGTCCAGGATCAGGGTGCGCCACTCATAGGCGTTGATCGCCACCGCCTGGGCCAGGTTCAGCGAGTGGTGCTTCGGGTCGATCGGGATGGTGGTGATCCCGGCGCACAGGGCGATGTCGGTCGTCTCCAGCCCCGCCCGCTCGCCGCCGAACAGCAGGCCGGTCTTCAGGCCCGAGGCCGTGTCGTCATACAGGATGCGCGCGCTCTCACGCGGGGTGCGCACCGGCTGGCGCGTCTCGCGCGGGCGGGCGGTGGTGGCGAAGACGGTATGCAGGTCGGCGATGGCCTCGGCCACGCTGTCGAACACCTTCACCCCGTCCAGCACCCAGTCGGCGCCGGACGCCGTGGCCCAGGCGCGGTCCTGGGGCCAGCCGTCGCGCGGGCTGACCAGCCGCAGCTCCGACAGTCCGAAATTGGCCATGACGCGGGCGACCGCGCCGATGTTGTCGGCCATCTGCGACTTGTCGAGGACGACGACGGGAGGGGTGAGTTCAATCATGGGCGGTCTTTAATCCTTCTCCCCTTGCGGGAGAAGGTGGCAGTCCTCGGGCTTGTCCCGAGGGCTGACGGATGAGGGGTCTCGCGAGCTTTCTAATCACGCGGCTTTGGCCCCGGTCAGAGAACCCCCTCATCCGAGCCCTTCGGGCCCACCTTCTCCCGCAAGGGGAGAAGGAAGAATCAGTCCTCGCCGACCATGGAAGTCCACGGGTCGACGCGGCCCGCCTCGACCTCGGCTACCTTGACCGCCGGCCAGCCGATGCTGCTGTTCGCCGACACGCGCCACGCGGCCGACACGAAGTCGCGCAGCTCCGAGGCCCCGGCCGCCAGCCGCTCGTTGACGAAGACGGCGCCGCGCGGGTCCGTGTCCCTGAACGCGCCCGCCTTCTCCATCCGATAGAAGGGGATCACCGTCGTCAGGGTGGCGTTCAGGTGCGAGGTCGTGCGGGCGCGCAGGTCGAAGCCCTCGACGTTCGGCGGCGCCATGGCCGCCTCGACCGCGTCCAGACGCAGGGTCCGGCTGGTGAAGGCGCCCTCGAAATCGCCATGGGTGCGGCGCGACTTGGTGAAGCCCTCTGGATTGGTCTCGCCCGCCCAGCCGTTGAAGTGGATGGTCGTGTGGTGCGGCTGGGACGCGTCGCCGACGAAGTGGCTCAGCACGCCGATATCGCGCAGGATCAGCTGCTCGCGCCGCTCGCGGTCGGCGCGGTACCAGGCCTGCTTGGCCAAGTCCGGCTCGCGCGCCTCGGCCGCCGTCAGCACGCGCCAATAGGCGAAGTCGCGCTCCAGATTCTGCCAAGCGTCCATGATGGCGTAGGGCAGGTATCCCGCCTTATCCACGTCCAGACCCGCGCGGATCAGGGCGGCGTCATATTCCGACTTCAGGCGCGGCAGGTCGGCCATGGTCATGCCGCGCGCGTCCATCACCCGGCCTTGGTCGTCCATGTCGACGAAGTGGGCGGTGTCGCGCTCGCGGTCATGCGGTTGGCCCGCGCCCTTCCAGCGATCGGGCTCGCGCGAATATTCGCCGACGTCAGCGGCGGCCCCGGCCGTGCGCAGGAAGGCGGGCAGATCGCCCGGCAGGTGGCGCATCGCCGCCACGCCGATCACGCGATGGCCCGAACTGCCCCAGGCCTCGACCTGGACGGCGGGCGCCGCGACCAGCATCAGGGCGGCGGCGGAAATCATCAGTCGTTTGACTTGTCGGTTCATGAGACGGCGCCGTCGGAAATTTCAGAAGGAGAAACGACCGCTTATCGCATTCCCGCGCGCGCCTCCACCCGCCGCCTTCGCCCGGAAGAACGCCGATCACGCATCCGTTATCTTGGCTAGTTCACCAGTTTTTCTTGCCAATAAAGTGTTAGCGCCGACGATCAAGTCATTAACGATCAAGGCAAGCGCAGAAGTATAGAAACGAAATAGGTCGAATATTTCATATATATAGTCTACCCGACCCGACACAGACCGGCGATAGACTGGCCCCATTCGCGCCTCATCCCTTACCGATACAGCGACTGATCTCATTTGCCGCAATTGCGCCGTAATTGGTCGTCAGAAACTCGCCGCCGGCGCGTGTTGGGACCGGTGCTTCCACGAGTTTGATCGATGTTGAGCACGGCCGCCGCGCTTGCCATGCTGTGGACCATGGCCTTCTCCGGGTCCGGAGAGCCTGTCCCTTACGAAACGGCCGTCGCCCGCGACACCGCCATCGTAGAAGCCGCCGCGACGGCCCTCGGTTCCATCGAAACCGCCGAAACGGCGGACCTGTCGGCCGAACAGCTTGAGCTGATGGCCGGCGATCCCGACTGGCGCGCCTCGGCCCGCCTCTATCACGCCGGCGGCGGCGGGGCGACCGGCAACGATTCTCTGGGCTGCCGCCCGATTCCGATGCGCACGGTCGCGGTCGACCCGCGCGTCATCCCGCGCCGCACCAAGCTGTTCATCCGCGAGACGGTCGGCCTGCGCATGGCCGACGGCACGGTGCACGACGGCTACTGGTACGCCTCGGACACCGGCGGCGCGATCAAGGGCGCCAAGATCGACCTCTACACCGGCCATGGCCGCGCCTCGATGCGCCCGGCCATGAGCCTGAACATGAAGACGCTGACCATCGCCGACGCGGGCGATTTCGACGGCTGCCCCCCGGCGTGGGAGACGGCCTCGAACTGAGGCCTTTCAGCCTGACGACAAAAGGGCGGCCGGATCGAACCGGCCGCCCTTTTTTCTTTGGGCCCCAGCCCACCCTCAGAACTTCCGCTTGCCGCTGACCGTCTCGAAGAACAGGCGGAAGTCGCCCATCAGACTCCACAGCGGATATTTGAACGTCGCGGGCCGGTTCTTCTCGAAGAAGAAATGCCCCACCCAGGCGAAGCCGTAGCCGACCACAGGCATGGCCAGCAGCCACCAGGGGTTCAGGGTGAAGCAAAACGCCAGAAAGGCCGCGATCACCAGTCCCGTCCCGACCACATGGATGCGGCGGCACGTCCGGTTGGAATGCTCATGGATGTAATAGGGGTAGAAGGCCTCGAACGAGGCGTACCGCCCTTGGGGTTGCTCGATGCTCATGCCCCCCCTAGCCTGCCCCCGGATCGCGCCGGGAGCAAGTCGCTCGCCCCGGCCGCACCGCTCATCCCCGCGGAGGCGGGGACCCAGTGCTTTGGCCGAAAGCGCGCGGATAGCCGTTCTGAACGATGAGCGTGTCGCTCTTGTTGGGTCCCCGCCTCCGCGGGGATGAGCGGGTGTTTAAGCCCGCTTGCTCTTCGGCCCCTTGGCGAACGGCTTGCCGCCCGCCTTGAAGTCGGGCTTGCCCTTGAAGCCCGCCTTGGGCGTGAAGGGCTTCTTGTCGCCCTTGTCCTTGAAGCCCGGCTTCTTGTTGAAGCCGCCCTCGCCCGGCGCCGCATCGGTGCGGGGCGCATACGGCTTCTTCTTGAAGGGACGCTCGCCATCCCCGCTGCGGCCTGCGTCGCCCTCAGGGCTCCACGGCTTCTTCTTGAACGGCGGGCGGGCCTGACCGTCCTCGTCGCGACGGAAAGGCTTCTTGGCGTAGGGGCGAGCCTCGCCGTCCTTCTCGAACTTGCGGTTGCGGGCGCCCTTCATCGAACCGGGCGTCGGCGCCTCGGACGGGGTGATCCTCGCCTCTTCCTTGCTCTGGGCCGCCGCCGCGCGGAAGGCGTCGGCGTGGCTCAGGGCGATCTCGAAGCGCGTCTCTTCAGGGAAGGTGCGGATGGAGCCGATCTGCTGCTTGGTCACGCCGCCGATGCGGCAGATCAGCGGGATCAGCCATTTGGGATCGGCGTTGCGGTTGCGGCCGATGTCCAGGCGGAACCAGGTGACTTCGTCCGGCTGCAGGCGGTCGCCCGGCCACGGCGCGGGGGCGTAGTCGTCGCCGCCCGCCGCATCGCGGTCGCGGCGTTGCTTGCGCTGCGGCCCTTCGCCCGGATCGGTCAGATCTTCCGGCGCGGGCAGGTTCTTGCGCAGCAGCACCAGCAGGGCGCGGGCCAGATCGTCCGGCGTGCGCTCCTTGACCAGCGTCGCGATCAGACCCGCATCCTCGTCCGCGCCTTCCTCGGTGAAGACGGGGGCGGCCAGCAGGCGCTGCTCGTCCTGGGCGCGGATTTCATCGGCGGTCGGGGCGCCGGACCAGACGGCCTCGACCCCGGCCGAGCCCAGCAGCATCTCGGCCTTGCGGCGACGGCTGTGCGGGACCAGCAGGACCGAAATCCCCTTCTTGCCCGCCCGCCCCGTGCGGCCCGAGCGGTGCAGCATAGTCGCCTTATTGATCGGCAGTTCGGCGTGGATCACCAGCCCCAGATCGGGCAGGTCCAGACCGCGCGCGGCCACGTCGGTGGCGACGCAGACGCGGGCGCGGCGATCGCGCAGGGCCTGAAGCGCCTCATTGCGCTCGCGCTGGCCCATCTCGCCCGACAGGGCCACCGAGGCGAAGCCCCGCTCGACCAGCGAGGCCTGAAGATGACGCACGGAATCCCGCGTCGAGCAGAACACCAGCACCCCCGGCGCCTCGAAATAGCGCAGGACGTTGACCACGGCGCGCTCGATCTCGTTCGGCGCGATGCGCAGGGCGCGGTATTCGATGTCGTTGTGCGGCTGGCTGCGGTCGACGGTGTCGATGCGCACCGCGTCCTTCTGATAGCGCTTGGCCATGATCGCGATGTCGCGGGCGATGGTGGCCGAGAACAGCAGGGTGCGGCGCTCTTCCGGCGCCTGGTCGAGGATGTATTCCAGATCCTCGCGGAAGCCCATGTCCAGCATTTCGTCGGCTTCATCCAGCACGACGACGCGGGCGGCCGACAGGTCCAGCGCCCCGCGATCGATGTGGTCCTTCAGACGGCCCGGCGTGCCGACCACGACATGGGCGCCGAAGTTCAGGGCGCGCGCCTCCTTGCGGGCGTCCATGCCGCCGACGCAGGTGACGATCTTGGCGCCCGCCTCGGCGTAGAGCCATTGCAGCTCGGCCGCGACCTGCAGCGCCAGCTCGCGCGTCGGGGCGATGGCCAGCATCAAGGGCGTGTCCGGCTGACCAAACTGCTCCGCCTCGCCCAGCAGGGTCGGCGCCGCAGCCAGGCCGAAGGCCACCGTCTTGCCCGATCCGGTCTGGGCCGAGACCAGCAGATCCGCCTCGCCATGGCCTTCCAGCACGGCCGCCTGGACCGGCGTGGGCTCAAGATAGCCCTTGTTCAGCAAGGCGCGGTCAAGCGCGGGATGGATCGCGGGAAAGGGCATGAAGGGCCTGGAAATTCAGATGAGGCGACCGTTAAACGGCCGCGCCCGGCGAGGCGTCGCAGCCTGCCGGGCGTCGGGGAAGGCGCTCCCTATACACGAATAAGGGCCGCGGTGGGGCCGAATCGCACAAATCGACCGCCGTTCACCACGTCCGTTGATCGGGCGTTGACCACGCAGGCGCGATGCTGGCCGGGTTCAGACCTCCGTCCGTCGAAGGATCATCCATGATCTCGCCGCTCAGCACCGCCGTCGCCGGGATGCAGGCCGCCTCGGCCCGGCTCGAGGATAGCGCCCGCCGCGTCGCCACAGGCCGGATGGACGACTACGCCGTCGAGGCGGTCGAGTAGATCCGCGCGAAGAGCGAGTTCTCGGCCAACGCCGCCGTCGCCCGAACGGCGGATGAGATGACGGGAACCCTGCTGGATATTCTGGTCTAGGCCTCTACTCCGCCTTGTCCGGCAGGTGGAAGAAGTCGACGAACCGCGCGAACGTCGCCCGGTCGCCCTCGATCGTCATCGCCCCCTCGCCTTCCAGCGCCTCCAGCGGAACCTTGCCGTAGACGGCGGCGGCCACGACCTGGGCCGGGGCGCGCACCACGACATCGCAGCTCTCGACCTCGCCGCGCATGGCGTCGATGACGCCGTCGGCCACGCTGACGACCATCCGGTCCTCGCCCAGCGCAAAGCCCAACCGCATCTCGGCGCCCTGCGCGCGGGCGGGATCGAACATGGTCTTGAACGACTGCATGATGGAGACGGCGCTGATCGGCAGGGTCGGATCGTGCTGGGGCGAGCGCGCGGCCCAGCGGCCCAGCACCATGAAGACCGGCTCGATCTCATAGCCCCAGTCGGTCAGTTCATAGACCTGGACCGAGGCGGGCGGCGGCAGCTTGCGGCGCCGGACCACGCCCGAGGCCTCCAGCCCCTCCAGCCGCTGCGTCAGCACATTGGCCGACAGGCCGCACAGGTCTTTTCGCAGGTCGCTGAAACGCCGCGGCCCCATCATGAGTTCTCTGATGACCAGCAAGGCCCACCGCTCGCCCACCAGGTCCAGCCCGTGCGCTGCGCCGCAGGCGTCGTGATAGCGCCGGGATCGGGATGCGGACTTTGTAGTTACTTTTTCTAACTTCATGGTTGACTAACATAACATCAAGGCGCAGAACGACCAACATCATAGAGCAGGCCGTCCAGGGAGGGAGGGCCGCGCAAGGGAGGACCACCGCCGATGCCCAAGCTGATCTTCATCAACCTGCCCGTCGCCGACCTGGCGCGCTCCGTCGCCTTCTATGAGGCGGTGGGGGCGAAGAAGAACCCGATGTTCTCGGACGAGACGGCGGCCTGCATGGTCTTTTCCGACACCATCCACGCCATGCTGCTGACGCATGAGAAGTGGGCCACCTTCACCGACCGCGCCATCCCCGACGCCCACAAGACGGCCCAGGTGCTGATCTGCGTATCAGAGGACAGCAAGGAAGGCGTCGACGCCGTCGTCGATCGCGCGGCCAAGGGCGGCGGCCAGGCCGACCCCAGCGCCAAACAGGACTACGGCTTCATGTACGGCCGCAGCTACGCCGACCCCGACGGCCACATCTGGGAGATCATGTGGATGGACCCGGAAGCTGCCGCCCAGGGGCCGGAAGCCTTCGCCTCCCAGGTCGGCGGGGGCTGAGTCATGAGCGACCTCTACGAACTCAGCGTCAGCCGCTTCATCAAGGCACCGCCCGAGACGGTGTGGCGGGCCTGGACCCGACACGGGACCGAATGGTTCACCCCCCGGCCGTGGACGACGGTCTCGGTCGACTACGACCTGCGCCCCGGCGGCCGCGCCGACATGGTCATGCAGTCGCCCGAGGGCGAGCGGCATGAGTATCGCGGCGCGGTGCTGGAGGTGGAGCCGGAGCGCCGCCTGGTCACCACCAGCGCCCTCGTCGAGGGCTGGGTCCCGCAGGCGGGCGACATGAACTTCGTCCGCATCGACACCTTCGAGCCCGAGGGCGACGGCACGCGCTACACCGCCCGCGCCCGCCACTGGGACGAGAAGGCCATGCTGGCCCACCGCGACATGGGCTTCGAGCCCGGCTGGGGCGCCGCCGCCGACCAGTTGGCCCAGGTCGCCGAGAACCTCACCCCGCAGGAGAGCGCGTCATGAGCGACAAGATCATTCCCTGTATCTGGTACGACCTCGGCCAGGCGAAGAAGGCAGCCGAGTTCTACGTCTCGCTCGGCCTGCCCGACAGCCGCATCGACCGCGTCGTCGCCAGCCCCGCCGACAATCCGTCCAGCCCGGCCGGGTCCGAACTGGTGGTCGAGTTCACCCTCGCCGGACAGCGCTACGTCGGGCTGAACGGCGGCCCGATCTTCCCCCAGACCGAGGCCGTGTCGTTCATGATCATGACCGACGACCAGGCCGAGACCGACCGTCTGTGGGACGCCATCGTCGGCGCCGGCGGGGCCGAAAGCGCCTGCGGCTGGTGCAAGGACCGCTGGGGCGTGAACTGGCAGATCACCCCGCGCCGCCTGATGGCCTTCTACGACGATCCCAACCCCGCCCGCGCCAAGGCCGCCTTCGAGGCCATGATGACGATGCACAAGATCGACATGGCCGCCATCGAGGCCGCTGCTGATGCGGCTTCTTCCTAGTGGGCCGCGGTCAGAAGGCTCCGCCTTCTCGACCCGACGCGGCCTGAGATCCGACGCGACCTGAACTGTCGCTTTCCACCAAGCCTAAGCCTGCGCCTGCCCCGACTATCCGCCCCCCGCCCCTCAAACAGCGAGCCGCCGCGCGGCGAGCGATAGGGGCCAAACCTCCGAAGGAGAACCACGATGAGCTACGTCACAGGCTTCCTGACTCCCGTGAAGGCCGAGAACAAGGACCGCTACGTCGAGTCCGCCCGCGTCGCCTGGCCGCTGTTCAAGGGCTACGGCGCCCTGGCCCATGTCGAGACCTGGGGCGTCGACGTGCCCGACGGCAAGGTCACCAGCTTTCCCATGGCGGTGAAGCTGGAGGACGGCGAGGTCGTCGTCTTCTCCTGGCTGATCTGGCCCGACAAGAAGACCGCCGACGACGCCTGGGCCAAGATGCAGGACGACCCCGCCATGGCGAACATGGACATGCCCTTCGACGGCAAGCGCATGATGTGGGGCGGCTTCGAGACCATCTTCGACGAGAAGCGGTAAGCGCCTTTCCGGCGGCCTTGCGCACCCTGATCAGATGCGTTAGGCTGCCCTCGTCTTCCTCGCGAAGATCGTAAGCGTCTCACGTCAGGCAACGCATCCTCCGGTCTCGGCCGGGACGTCCCGTTCATCGGGCGGATGCACATGGCCGACGACCTCATTGATGAGACTGCTGTCAAATGAGCTATCCCACCTTCATCACCCTGCGCCGCCTGCCTGCGCGCTACGCCGCCGTGGCGACCCCGCTGGTCCTGTCGCTGCTGATGACCTTCGTGGTCTCGGCTATCGCCACGGCCCGCAGCCTGGGCTTCACCCCGGCCTTCCCTGCGACCTGGATGTCCGCCTGGGGCCTATCCTGGCTGGTCGCCTTCCCCACCCTGCTGCTGATCCTGCCGGTCGTGCGCCGCATCGTCGGCCTGATCGTCGAACCCGCTAAGGGGTGAGGCCGGGGAAACACTGAACGGACGATGAGTGTCAGCCGCCCCCTTTCATTCCCGCTCATCCCGGCGGACGCCGGGAACCAGTGAGTGAGCCAATCGGGCCCCAGCCGTTGAGCCGTGCGCTCTGAAGCCAAAGCACTGGATCCCGGCGTCCGCCGGGATGAGCGGAGTGAGGTGGTCGCCGACGCTCAACGTCAATTCAGCCAAGAAAAAAGGGCGGCTCGCTGAAGCCGCCCTTTCCTTTTGTCGTCCGGCGCCCCGGATCAGCTGTCCAGGAAGCTCCGCAGCTTCCGCGATCGCGAGGGATGCTTCAGCTTGCGCAGGGCCTTGGCCTCGATCTGACGGATGCGTTCGCGCGTGACCGAGAATTGCTGGCCGACCTCTTCCAGGGTGTGGTCGGTGTTCATGCCGATGCCGAAACGCATCCGCAGCACTCTTTCCTCGCGCGGGGTCAACGACGCGAGCACTCGCGTCGTTGTTTCACGAAGATTGCTCTGGATGGCGGCGTCGATCGGCAGGACGGCGTTCTTGTCCTCGATGAAGTCGCCCAGGTGGCTGTCTTCCTCGTCGCCGATGGGGGTCTCGAGGCTGATCGGCTCCTTGGCGATCTTCAGCACCTTGCGGACCTTTTCCAGCGGCATGGCCAGGCGTTCGGCCAGCTCTTCCGGGGTCGCCTCGCGGCCGATCTCGTGCAGCATCTGGCGCTGGGTGCGGACGATCTTGTTGATCGTCTCGATCATGTGCACCGGGATGCGGATGGTGCGCGCCTGGTCGGCGATCGAGCGGGTGATCGCCTGACGGATCCACCAGGTGGCGTAGGTCGAGAACTTGTAGCCGCGGCGGTACTCGAACTTGTCGACCGCCTTCATCAGACCAATGTTGCCTTCCTGGATCAGGTCCAGGAACTGCAGGCCGCGGTTGGTGTATTTCTTGGCGATGGAGATGACCAGGCGCAGGTTGGCCTCGACCATTTCCTTCTTGGCCT
>PJUF01000517.1_pt1 | contig 26847 bp, 19 predicted proteins | sample 1512191 | NCBI WGS metagenome assembly PJUF01 (sample SAMN08177673, study PRJNA422409) | Feces metagenome, whole genome shotgun sequencing project. | isolation source: Chicken feces (3) enriched on wood chips | host: Gallus gallus | place: USA: Madison | collected 2015-01-15 | reverse complement strand
TTATACTTTAGATTCTTACTGGAAGGCGCCTAGTTTGGGTATTAACAATGCCGGAAAAGATTTACGGGCTTATGGCGCCAGTGTAGAGCAATATTTATTTAACCCTTATGATGCACAGTCTTTTATAGATAAGGCTAAAGAACTTTCTGCAAGCAATCCGGATGGTATTTTACTTTCGCCCATATTCTATAGAGAAGTATTGCCTTTTTTAGAAAAGTGGAAGAAAAATCATATACCATTTATTTTCTTTAATACACAAATAGCAGATTTTGGTCCTTTAAGCTATATCGGACAGGATTCTTACCAAAGTGGCTTAGTTGCCGGTAGGCTTTTGCACTATGGTAAAGAAAAAGGTACTATTGTTATCACACATATAGACGAGCAGACCAACAATGCGGCGCACATTCGCAAGAAAGAAGAAGGTTTTAGAGATTATTTCAGAGATAAACAATCTGGTAATTTTAATATAGTTACGGTAGAACTTAGCAGAGCCAACCACGATGTGTTTTATCAACAACTTGATGATGTTTTTGCCAAATACACTGATATTACAGCATTTTATGTAACCACTTCTAAAGCTTATGAAATAGCAGGATATTTAGAAGCTACGAAAAAAGAAAATATCAAAATTATAGGTTACGATTTGTTGGAGAAAAACATTCATTATTTAAATAACGGACTTATAAATTTCCTGATTAACCAAAATCCTTACGGACAGGGATATAAAGGGATTTCTTACCTGATAGACCATTTGGTGTTTAAAAAAGAAGTACCGGATATTACCTATTTACCCTTAGATGTAGTGGTTAAAGAAAATTATCAGTATTATGTCTAAAGACCAGATTATTGCATTTAATAAAAGTAACTCTATAGTTTTAAACTCAAACCCTCATCACATGGTAAGGCTTTCTAAAAATTGGCGCTTTGTTTGGGTTTTGCTGGCTTTGCCTTTAATGGCTTTTCAGCAAAGTAGAACGAAGCTTTTTTCTTTAGAAGGATACGCTCAGGGCACAACCTATAAAATTTTATATTATGCTCAAGACAGTATCATCTCTGCAAAAGAGATTGAAGAAATATTTTTAGAGTTAGATAGCTCTCTGTCTGTTTATAAGCCCTACTCAACCATTACAAAATTTAATAATTCTAAGACGGGTGTTGCAGCAGATAAACATTTGCTCCCTGTTGTTAAAAAATCAATAGAAGTTTATAAAAAATCTCACGGCATATTTGATATCACGGTTTATCCGATAGTAGAAGCCTGGGGTTTTGCTGCTAAAAAAGTGCATGTCTTACCAGACTCTGCTCATATTCAAAAACTATTATCTTGTGTTGGTTCAGATAAAATAGCTATCCGTAAAGCGGAGCTCATTAAGTTACAGCCTTGCGTAAAAATAGATGTAAACGGAATTGCACAGGGTTATACAGTAGATTATATTGCAGATTATCTGGAGAAAAAACGAATCAAAAACTATTTAGTAGAGGTAGGCGGTGAGTTACGCATAAAAGGAAAAAAGGCCAACGGAGAATTTTTTACAGTAGGAATAGAGTCTCCGGCAAAATCTGCACATCAGGCGGCAGCTATAAACAAAGTAATTAGCATAAAAGTAGGAGCCGTTACTACATCTGGCAACTACAGAAAATATGTAGAAAGTAACGGAACCAGAATTTCTCACCTGCTAAATCCTAAAACGGGTTTCCCCTTTGTTTCAGATATCATCAGCGTTACACTAATTGCCCCAAAGGCTTTTTTAGCAGATGCCTATGATAATGTATTGATGGGAATGAATATGCAGCAAGCAGTTAATTATGTAAATAACAGCAAAAGCATACATACTTATTTGATTTATAAAGATATAAACGGTGTGGTAAGAGACACCTCTTCTAAAAACTTTAAAAAATTTGTTAAGCAGGCTGAGTTTTAAAAATAGATGCCGGACTGATTAAGGTGAGGCAATGCCGAAGAAATTGAATAAAAGGAACGGCCATAATTGTAAGAATAAGTGATGAGCTGTAAAAATTAAAACCTAAATCCCGTATCAAAAGAAAGTACCATACCTTCTTTAGAAAAACCAGAGCCTAAAGAAAGTAACAAATTATCAAATAAGTTGAGCCAAATGCCCGGTCCGTAGCCTTTATGCCACGAGCCTTTTTGTTGGGGATTTACTTTGCCAATATCATAAAAGCCATAAACCCCGCAGTCGCCGGCAATCAGGTAACTTCTTATTTTAGTCACCGGAATCCTAATTTCTGCATTTCCGTAAATAACAGATCTGCCAGAGAAACGTTGCGCTCTAAATCCTCTTAAAGTTTTATAATTACCTATGGTACTTGCGTGATAAAAATTGTAATCGCCAATAACGCTGCTTGCGCCCGCTCTTAAAGCCAGCGTTATAGGAAATTTAGTTGTTGGCGTAAAATAGGAACTTATATCGCTGTAAAGCTTCAGGTGTTTATATTTTTCATTCGCGGTTTGTATATTGTAGCTTGCACTGCTGGTCCATCGCCATCCTTTTAGCGGCATTGTAATATTGTCTCTAAAATCAAGATCTAAATAAGCATCAGCTTTAAAAAACCAGTTGTAATTAGCATTGTTAATTCCAAAATCATTTAAAAAATTAGGTGTTTCTTGTTTCAGTATGTTAACATATTCTACACCGGGGCCAATTCCTATCTTAATTTTTTCGGTAATTCTGTGTTGCAGATAGGTGTTAAAAAATAGTGCTTTAGAGCGCACCCTGTAATAATCTATATCTTCTATGCTGGCAGTACTGTTGCCGAAACCAAAAAAATTAAAGTCGTAAGCTGGCCCCATATACCTGCCTTTTAAGACCAAATCAAGGTTTCTGGCAAATAGTGAGTAGAAAGCGCTTTGATATTTTACTTCCAATGCACCTGTTTTGGGTGCAATTAAAGCGGCAACCTGTTGTTCAAAAGCGTAAGGTGTTTTTCTGAAACCATATTTTTTAATTGTATGAGCTAAGCCGATACTCACAAAATCTTTAGCATTATAAAGGTTGGCAGTGGGCGAAAAACCTGCTGTATTGTAATTAAAATCGTTGCGGTTAAAATTGGTTATCCAGTTTTTGTCAGACAGAAATCTCTTGCCTTGTTTACCGGAAAAGCTGCCTGTTAAATCGTCGTAAAAATAGAGGCGTTTATTTTCAGAATGGCTTACTAAAACATCCTCTTCTTTCTCCCCAATTACACGTATTTTAATAGGGCTTTCAGAATTTCCATCAACGGTAATACTATCTTTTCCGCCCAACGTATATAGCTGAATTTGCCTGGTTTCGTTATTCTGGAAACCTCTGTTATAGGTGCGAGCATCGTTGTTCCTATTCTTAATGTTAACGTATGTACTATCTTTTATTTTGTTTATCTGTATAATTTCGGCAGCCTCACTAGCCGTAATTTTTACATTTTCGGTTAGTATATAATAATAGCTTAAAGCGGTTTCCTGTAAATTCTGGATCCTGGCAATCAGTTTGTCGGTTATTTGTTTACCGTCAATTTGGTAAGATTCTTTTGGGATTTGCTTTACAGCCTCCTTTACGGTTTCTTCGTTTAAATCCTGTTGTAATTCTTTGCTTATGGCCAGCCAGTCTTTTTTGCTCAGTTCGTTTAATAAATTTCGGTCTAAGTTACGGGCGCTAATAGCCAGTTTTGTGGGGTCTTTAATCTTATAATCAAAATGCTGAACTTCTGGTGCCAGATTTTTTAATATCGATGGCAAAAAGCCATCTATCTTGGTGAAATAGCTTTTTCTTGTTTTCGGAATAGGCGAATACCAGATCAATCCATCTCTCTTTTCTGCTTGCCATAGCAGTGTTTCTTCTCCCCGGTCATAATCGCCAATAATAAAATCAAAAAGTCGGGCTTTCAATAATTCATGCTGTTTAACTTTTGTGTTAGGGTTTGTTTCCAGTGTTTTATACAATTCCTCGGTACTGATTAAAGCATTTTTATCAATAGACTTTTCTAAAATGCCCGCTTTTCCTCCAAAATCCGCCAGATATTCACTCAGCAATCTGGAAAAAGGCATATAAAATAGTTGCGATTCGCGATGCGGAAGCCGGGCTCTTTCGGCAAGTTTATCTACTACCACAGCGCCAAAAGGATGCGATGTTGAAGTTTGGTCTTGCAGCACATCTTCCGGAAAAGTGGCTTCAAAGCCTTGAGGAAGCAAATCATAAGGATTTTTATTAATAAGGCTAAAGGTATATTGCTGCCCTTTGGCGTTTTGAAGCAAGAGATTGCTGTCTGCCAGAGCAACAGGTTTTAACCCGCCGTATTGTCGCGTTAAATCCAAATGCTTTATATGAACCGGCCTTATCCAGCTCTCCCGGTAATGCTTGCCAAAGGCCTTTCTTTTAGATTTAGATGCTTTGTATTCTTTGCCCACTGCAATTAACTGTACAGAATCTACATAACCTAAAGCATTTTCCTGGGCTATTCCTTTCCTGCTGACAGGCAAGGCGTAAAGTGGTTTTCGATAAATTAAAGAGTCTTTTCCGGTTTCTTTATCTGTAACAAAAAAATCTGCCCAGCATTGGCCATTGCTATAGTAATTCAATTTGGCATAGCCAATGGCTCCAATCCCAAACAGCGCACTTTTTTCTCTTAAAAATTTAGTTTTCTCTGCTCCGCTTCCACTAATAAGCTGATTGATATTGCCATCTTTGGTAAGCTGAAGCACTTTTTCATGACCACTAGCCACCACCAGGTTGTTTTCGTTAGCAATAGCGCTTTTAACAGCATTCACAAATGATTTATAATGTTTGTTGCTTAAATCTTGTCGGTAAATGCCCTGCTGCCTTAAAATAGGGTAAATAGAACCGATAATGGGTAAGGGAAGGTAAAGTGATTGGTGAATTGCCGTTAATGGAAACAAATGATCTTTTACAGTAAAATAGCCGCCATGTTTAGAGTTTGCATACAGAGGATGATGTTGCGCCAAAACAATATGCTTGTTTCTGTTTTTTGCAATAATAGACTTTAGTTTTCTAACCATCTCTCTTTTAGCAACAGGCGGGCAAGCCGGGTTATTGTCTTTATTTAACCACCATTGCGAGTTTAATACAATCAGTGTTAAGTTGCCCATGTTTATAACTGTTGGGCCGCTACAAGTATATTCCGGAAAATAAGCGACAGTATTAAGCTGCTGGTTTATGTAGTTTTCTTGTTGCTGTAATAATTGCTGATGCGTTTCCCCTGCTTTATGGCCGGGTATAAATAAAGTGCGTCCTTTAAAGTTTCTAGCTAATTCTATTTCTATAGCTAAAGCATTTTCAATACTTGTTTTTTTAGGGATGGAGCTGCTTAAGAAAATCAAAACGTCTTTTGACTTAGCCTTTGCAAGTTGTACCAGCAAATTACTGTAAACAGGCGATTGCTGTTTTAGGCTGCCTGCATCGCTAACTAAAAAAACACTGAAATCCAGTTTTAATGAATCGGGCAGATGTTCTTTATCCCAATTTCTTTCACTGAGGTTATAAAAAGCTTTCTGTGCAAATCCAGATAGGTATAAAAAGATGATGCAGAGGCTATAAATAATTTTTTTCGTTATTAAACCCATTTATTGTTTAAAGCTATTACAGCAAGAACAGCAAAATTTTAAATAGGTTTTAACTGCTGCCTTTCCCGTTAAGGTTGCAGAACAAAATACAAATAAAAGTGTTACGTTTATAAGGAGATAAGCCTAATAAATTGTTTATGAAAAAGTTGATATTCATATTTTTTTTGGTGGCCACAAGCTTTACGGTATTTGGCCAGCAAGCTGATGATGTGCTAGGTAAATGGCTCAATAGCAGCAAAGAAGCGCATATACAGATTTACAAAAAAGGTAATAAATATTTTGGAAAGCTAGCTTGGTTAAAAGAACCTTATGACGAATCTGGTAAGCCTAAGAAAGATAGTAAAAATCCATCAGAGGAATTAAGGACCAGGACTTTATATGGATTGGAAATCTTAAAAGGTTTTAGTTTTAATGATGGAGTTTGGGAAAAAGGTACCATTTACGACCCAAAAACCGGAAAAACCTATAGCTGTAAAATGACACTTAGTGGAAATAAATTAAACGTAAGAGGTTTTGTGGGCGTTTCTTTAATTGGCAGAACAGATGTTTGGACAAAAGTAAATTGATTGTAAGACTTTTTGATTCCGGAAACCTCCATGTAAATACTCATGGAGGTTTTTGTTTTTAGGCATACAGAGTAGGTATGGATATTGAATATATTACATAGGAAATAGATTTTTTTAAGCAAACATCAAAATGATACAAAGCAGGAAGCTTTTTTCGGGTCCTTATTTAATGCTATCTCCAAAAGTGTGGAATATTTTACTTGTTAATGTTTTTTGAAAGAGGAATTGTTTTCCCATTTACTTTTTCGGTACTAGGAGGATGAATCAAAGGAAAAATCTTTTTTTTAACTCGAAGATCAAAAAAATAAAAGCAGTTAGAGAATTATGAAAAGAATATCATCGGCTTACAGATGGGTAATTGTTTTTGTTTTTACAGTAGTTTTAATACTCTTACTTATCAGTCTGGCAAAAAGAAATAATGTATCTACCCAGCTACAAGAAAACATTACTGATTTTAATAAAAATGATAGATATATATCTTTGATAGACAGTAGTATTTATCAATTGCTTACCATAGAAAACAACCTTCAGCTGTATACGGTTACAAAAAAGCAGGATTATTATTTACAATATGTTTCTTCACTAAACCGTTTGACCGGATATATAGACTCATTAGAACGTATATTATCGGTATCAATTCCGGATAGTTATGATAAAGGGCTGGATAATTTGGTTAAACAGAAGAAAGATAAAGCGAAGGCCTTTATTCATTTAAGGTCTGTTAATGATTCTTTAATAATACTTTCAACAGAAATCAGTAAAAGTGTAGATATACATAGCATTAATTTCGGGTTACTTCCTGTAGAAATTAACAGGCTAGATTCTGTGGTCATTGTCTCTAATACAAAAACTAAGTTTGTACCCGTAAAAACTAATAAAAACCTTTTAGGACGATTAAAAGACGCTATCATAAATAAAGAATCCGAGTACGATACCTTACAAACTACAAACAATAATGAAGAGCATATTGTAAAAAGCAATACAAATTCGGTACAGCTAAACCGCTATAGAAACCAACAAAAAATAAAACAATACAATTCAATTTTACGAGGTGCAGTAAAAAGGTTAATAGCAACTCATGAAAAACTGAAAAATAAAGAAGCAGAACTCTTTGTTACTAACAATAAACTACTGTCAAAACTTTCAAATTCTTTCAAAGAATTGAAAGAACTTGAAGACGATAATATTGAAAGCAAAAAGCTAGAGGTAGAAGCAACAAAGAATATAGGAGTTCTGACACAAGTGTTTGATTATGTTTTGATTATCAGTATAATACTCGCTGTTATTACATTGTTTAATATCTGGTATTTGTTTCAAAATGAACAGAAACTTAAAAAAGCAAAAGAAGTAGCTGTAAGGCAAACCAAAATAAAAACTGATTTACTAGCTCAAATGAGCCATGAAATAAGAACACCGCTAAATTCTATTTTAGGATTTACAGAACAATTAGAAAGCAGCGTATTATCGGTAAAGCAACAGGGAAACCTGGATGCAGTAAAACGAGCCTCTCAGATACTGCTTTCTATTGTTAATGATATATTAGACTTATCAAAAATAGAAACCGGAAAGCTAACTATACAATCGTTCCCGTTTTTCCCTAAGAGAACCATAGAAGATATAGTTTCTACATTAAAAATACATGCAGATAAGAAAGGGCTTGAATTAATCGTCAACTATTCTTTTACTGAAGAATTAAAATTGTACGGAGACGAGTTTCGTTTAAAACAAGTAACAATTAATTTAATAAATAATGCTATAAAATATACAAAAACAGGCTCAGTAACTATTAATGTTGATATAATGCCCCAATGTATATTAAAAGTAGAAGTTATTGATACTGGAATAGGTATAGCGAAAGAAAATATCGATGATATCTTTAACGAATTTATGCAGATTATTAATAAAGATGATACAAACAGACATAACGGAACAGGATTAGGACTAACTATATGTAAAAAAATAGTAGAAGCGCAGAAAGGTAAAATTGGTGTCGAAAGCGAGTTGGGTAAAGGTTCGAGATTTTATTTTGAAATTCCATATTTGAATTGCTCAGAAGTAGAGGGGCTTGTAGATATAGCCCAAACCGGAGAGGAGCATCCAATAGATATCAATGTTATAAAAGATAAACGCATTCTTATTGTAGATGATAATAAAATGAATAGATTATTGCTAAAGGTAATTTTTAATAAGTGGGGAATAGAATACGATGAAGCAGAAGATGGATTAGATGCATTAAGGTTGTTTTCACAAAAAGAATATCACATTATACTAACAGATATCCAAATGCCCAATATGGACGGATTAGGTCTGGCAAAAGAAATAAGAAAACAATCATCGTTAATACCTGTTGTTGCTGTTACCGCCAATACGATAGAGTCAGATGAGCGCCACTATAAAGAAGCAGGTATTAATGATGTATTGGTTAAGCCTTTTAAAGAAAGTACTTTGTATAATAAAATCAGGAAGTATGTATAGTTATTAGCTGTTTTAGATAAAAAATACCTAATAAAAAAACATAACATCTCTTAGCATCGTTACGGTAAAAAGTTCTATTACCAGAGCCGTAATAATTAGTTGCGAATAATAATAAACTTTCAAGATTTAGGACTAGATGTCTCTATAATATATCAGCTTTGGTAGGATATATTATAGAGACATTAACTATATATTGTTATCTATCTAACTATATAAAATCCATTGATAGTCCATATTAAGTCCATGTTTTATTATATAAATATGGACTTAATATAGATTTTAATTAGTTAAAATATTAAAATAATAAGAGTGATAAATGAAAAATATGTTTATTTTTGAATATATATTAAAAAAGAATTGATATGGCAGTTATAGATAGCAAGGGAAGATTACATGGCAGGGTTGGGAATGTAGTTTATCGTACCATTGGTAATACCATGGTTGTACAATCTACACCGGGCAAGGTGAAGCAAACGCTTTCTACCAAAGAAAGCGCACTGGAATTTGGCTTGGTAAGTAATTGCGGGCGTATTTTGCGGGAATTATATTCCACTTTCGCCTGTTATAGCGACGGCAGGCTACTTAACCGTATGAATGCGGCTTTATTGAAAATTCTGAGAGATAGCGATAAACAGCGTGGAGAGCGTGATTTGCATGATGGCAACCCTAAACATTTGGAAGGCTTGCAGTTTAATGTAAATTCGCCTTTAACAGAAGCACTAACGGTTCGCCCGGTTTGCCGTTTGGAAGACCAGGTTATAAAGGTGCAAATTCCGGCATTTAAGGAACATGGGCGGCTGAATCAACTTCGTTATAGCAGGCATTGTGTATTGAGGGTGATGGTAGGGGCTATTAATTTTAGAGAAGGCTACTATGAATACTTGGATTATAAGGATATTCCCGTAGAGTGGGGAGCTATAACCCCCGGGCAGGAATGGGTATCGGAAGTGGCGCTGCCGGCAGGAAGTATTGTATTGGTAACTGCGTCGCTACACTACTTTGGAATGAAAGACATTAACGGGGAAGCGCTAAGCATAAATAGTAAAGAATATAGCCCCGCAGAGGTTATCGGCGCTTATAGCATAGCGGCGGAAGCACAAAGTGAAGCATCGGCAGAGGATTCGGTGGCGAAAGACATGGCAGATCAAAAACGCTATCCATTGACTAACTATCGCGGTAAAGAGATTTTAAACGAGATAGTCAGAAAGCGTAAGCGAGATAAAAAGTATCAGAATAAGCTTGCAAAAGGGCAGGAAATGGAAGCGGTGAGCAGTACCGTTGTAGATAGTATGAAGATGCCGACGGGGAAAGTGTATTATAAGAAAGAATAGTTTGTGTACTGAGGATATATTCAATCAGAAGTTCTGAATATCTTCTCGTTTAAAGAATTCCTAAAGAAAAAGGGATGAAAGCGGACTTAACGAAAGTCATAAAGAAGTGTTACGTTATGAAGGTTCATCGGCAGAAATTTTTTAATGTAAGTAATAATTTAAGTCAAAGAGGTATTGAGATCAGCTTTTAAAATAGATAATCAAAACAGTAGATCAATAACAAATGAAATATAAACATTTGCTTGCCTTTAGTATTTGTTTGATGTTTTTTCAGGCATTTTCGCAAGATACGCTCACTTTTAGGGTGCATTATATGCCAGAAAAAGTATATCGTCAAACATTAAATCAAACAAATAAAATAAGTATTCAGTACTTAGGTACAGAAGAATTTTTACAGAAGCTTAAAGAGTCTGGTATAACTAATCCAATAGAACAAAGTACTAGTGCTATAAGCGAAATGGTTCTTGAAACGGGTAAGTTAAATGATGAAAACTATTTTCCATTAACGATGCGATTTTTAAAGATGCCATCTGAGGAGGTGAAAAAATTAATAGGAGATAGTCTTGTTATATATGGGCGTGGTACTATAGATAGCATGCCGAAGTTAGATTCTATAGTTTCGACGGGAACAGACTCGGATTTCAAGAATTTGCTTTTAGGTACGTTGCAAAGCACCTTTTCACAAATAGATTTCCCTGTAAAGAAATTGAAAGTAGGAGGAAGTTTTGTACATGAAACACCCTTTGTAATTCCATTGGGGAATTTTAGTATGGATATGATGTTGCATTCAACTTACAAACTTTTAAGTATAGAGGATAACACGGGTACGTTCGATATCACACAAATCTATACCGTTAAATCTGATATTGCTGGTGCCGAAATGAAGGCAAGCGGTAAAGGAACAGGTAAATTACTGTATGATGTTAATGATAAGTTTGTCTCTAAAATGGATACAGACAATATATTAGATATGAATATGAACATCCGGGGAGTTAATACTGTTATGAAGATGGAAATGAAAATATCTCAGACAGTAAAGATAAGCAAGAATTAAGTGATGATTGGCAAACTAAGAAAGCAAGTTTTCAATCAGAGAAAGAAAGTAGAGGCTTGTATTGTCAGATAGTTTGGTGTTTAATATGGCGCTTCTTTAGAATAATTCTAATTAAATAACATTTTCGATATAATTACAGTCTACACTTATGGTTTTGTATTTTTGTAACGTTTTATAACCTAAAAGGTTCAGTACAATATGAAAAGAAGTTCTATTATAGGAATGGTTGTTATAGCTATCGCTATTGGAGTAATTATGAGTACTTATGCAGATAGCAGTACTTATGGTACTTTTTCCCAAGCAGTAGAAAGCCAGAAAGAACTGCATGTGGTGGGTGTATTGCAAAAAGAAAAAGAATTGGTGTATAATCCGCAAGTAGATGCTAATTACTTTTCTTTTTATATGATTGATAATGATGGGAAGGAATGTAAAGTGGTTTTTGCAGGAGCTAAACCGCAAGATTTTGAAAGATCAGAACAGATTGTATTAACTGGGCAAATGGTTGGAGATAGTTTTCAGGCCAATAAGATCTTAATGAAATGTCCATCTAAATACACGGAAGACGAAGTAGAAGTAGTAGAAGCTAAAGCACAAAGTTAAAATTTAATGGATATACAATTCGTGGGCGAGCACCTGTTACCGGGCAAGCTAGGTCAGTTCTTTATTATATTATCATTCGGGTCAGCACTTTTATCTCTAATAAGTTATTACTTTGCAACAGTTAGCAAAGAGCAATCCTGGGCTAAAATTGGTCGCTATAGTTTCTTTGTAAATATATTAGCTATCATCGGAATAGGTTCCTGTCTGTTCTATATCATCTATAACCATTATTTTGAGTACCATTACGCCTGGTCTCATTCATCTAAACAATTACCAGTTCATTATATTATTTCCAGTTTCTGGGAAGGGCAAGAAGGAAGTTTCTGGCTTTGGACATTCTGGCAGGCATTTTTAGGGTTAATTTTAATCTTCAGAGCAAAAAGCTGGGAAAGTTCTGTGATGACTATTCTTGCGCTTTCACAAGTATTTCTGTGTTCTATGCTTTTAGGGGTAGAGATCTTTGGTGCTAAAATTGGTTCGTCGCCTTTTATTTTGTTAAGAGATGCGGTAGAAGCGCCTATTTTCTCCAGGCCAGATTATTTATCATTAATAGCAGATGGTAACGGTTTAAATCCTTTATTACAGAATTATTGGATGGTTATTCACCCACCAACCTTGTTTCTGGGTTTTGCTGCCATGATAGTTCCTTTTGCTTATGCAGTTGCAGGTATTTGGCAGAAACGCTACCAGGATTTGATTTCTTTAGCATTACCATGGTCCTTGTTTGGCGTAGTGGTTTTAGGTGCCGGAATTATTATGGGTTCTTTCTGGGCTTACGAAGCGTTAAACTTTGGCGGTTTCTGGGCCTGGGATCCGGTAGAAAATGCTTCGGTTATTCCATGGCTTACTTTAATTGCCGGAGTTCATGTTTTGGTGGCTTATAAAAATACAGGACATAGCTATTTTACGGCTATTTTCTTAATCATCATCAGCTTTATTCTGGTATTGTACGCTTCGTTCCTTACCAGAAGCGGTATTTTGGGAGAAACCTCTGTACACGCCTTCACTTCTATGGGAATGGATACTCAGCTATTAATTTTTATGGCTGCATTTACCATTATTCCTTTAGTGTTGATTATAAAGCACTGGAAAAATTTTCCAATCACTAAAAAAGACGAAGAAACTTATTCCAGAGAGTTCTGGTTATTTATTGGTGCTATAGTACTTTCTGTATCTTGTATACAAATTATTTCTACTACATCTATACCTGTATTTAATGCTATTTTTGGGACAGAGATTGCGCCACCAACAGATTTAATTCAGCATTATAATAAATGGCAGCTTGCGTTTTTTGTGGTTGTTGCTATTATTTCGGCATTTTCTCAATACCTAAAATACAAGCGTACAGATGTACGTAAGTTTTATGTAAGTATCATTGCATCATTTGTGGTGTCTTTACTTATTGCGGGTTTAGTGGTTTACTTTACTGATGTATATCACAATTTAGGATATATATTATTAGTTTGGTCGGCTATATTTTCTATTCTTTGCAACGCAAAAATTTTGGGCGAAGCTATTAAAGGAAAATGGAAACTGGCAGGTTCTGCAATAGCACATATTGGTTTTGGTTTGTTGCTTATTGGTGCTTTAGTGGCTGCGGCAACTTCTAATGTAATTTCTATCAATAATACGGGCATTGGTTTTGGCGATGAGTTTGCAAAGAACAATAATCCACGCGAAAATATCATTCTTTATAAGAACGATCCTGTAAAAATGGATAGGTATACCGTAACCTATCTGGGCGATTCTACTTCTGGCGTAAATACTTATTATAAAGTAAATTATAAAACTTTTGATGCGAAAGGAAATGTTAAAGAAAACTTTAACCTTTACCCTAATGCACAGCAAAATGCTAAAATGAGGCAAATTATTGCTTCGCCAGATACCAGACATTATCTTTTTCATGATGTTTATACTCACGTAAGCAGTGTACCATTAAAAGAAGAAGATAACCATACGCATGATGAGCATAGCGATCATTCGGAAGATGATCATTATGAAACACCGGTGGCACATGAGGTTTCTGTAGGTGACACCATCAGATTAAGAGAGTCCAAAGTGGTGGTAAAAGGCATTAATCGCAATGCTAAAATCGAAAATATTTCTTTAGGTAAAGGCGATGTTGCTATCGGGATGACTTTAGAAGTAATATCTTCGTTTGGTAGCACAACGGTAGAGCCGGTTTACTTAATTAAAGGAAATGCTAAGGTAGATTTTGGTAAGAAGGTAGATGAATCTGGTTTGAAACTGAGATTTACCAATATTCTGCCTCAAAAAGATAAACTGGAGCTTACGGTATATCAAAAACCTAAAGAAGATAAAAAAGACTGGATAGTGTTAAAAGCAGTGGTTTTCCCTTATATCAATCTGTTCTGGGGCGGAACTATTATCATGACTATCGGTTTCATTATGTCTATTTTCAGAAGGACAAGAGAGATAAAAGCTTAAATCATGAATGTTGCAGTTATAGGAGCCGGAAACATTGCCTGGCATCTGTCTAAAGCTTTCATTAATGCCGGGTTTCCTGTAAAACAGATATGGAACAGAACGGCAGAAGGCGCTACAGACCTGGCTTTGGAAATTGGTGCAGATTCTATAACAGATTTAGCTTTATTAAGTGATGATGTTGATTTGGTAGTAATGGCCGTAAGTGATAAAGCCATTTCAGAAATTGCAGCGCAATTGCAATTGAAAGAGCATCAAGTATTGGTACATACTTCAGGTTCTGTTTCTCTTCATGTAATCAAAAACTTTGCGGCTAAAACCGGCGTTATTTATCCGTTACAAACTTTTTCTAAGGAGGTACAGGTAGATTTTACTGAAATTCCGGTGTTTATAGAAGGCGATAGCCCCGAAACCGTAAACAGATTAGAAACGGTAGTAGAAAAGCTAAGCAGCAAGGTTTACAAGGCTGATTCTGCACAGCGTATTAAGTTACATATTGCTGCAGTGTTTGCCTGTAACTTTACCAATCATTTTTATGCCCTAGCGCAAGAGCTATTAACTTCTTCTGGTTTAGATTTTGATTTTATAAAGCCTTTGATTAAAGAAACGGTACAAAAAGCGGTAAATGGTAATCCAAAAGCATTGCAAACCGGCCCTGCAATAAGGAACGATGCAGACACCATGTCTAAGCATTTAGAGATGTTGAATGCAGCACCTCAGCTACAAGAATTATACAAACTTGTTAGTCAGAGCATTGTTAAAATGTACCACGAAAGCGAAGTGAAATGACGATGGTCATTAAATAATTCTTATTTTTGTTAGCAACATGAATATCTATAAGATTAAAATAAACTTCGAAGAAAAAGGTCTGGAACCAGTGGAGCTTGATATAGCGGAGGGGGAATCGGTATTAGACGTTTGTCTTGAGAACGGCATAGAACTACAGCATAACTGCGGTGGCGTTTGCGGATGCAGTACCTGCCATGTATACGTAACTAGCGGAGAAGATAATATACAGGAAATATCAGATAAAGAAGAAGACTTTATTGATAGGGCGGTAAACCCGAGAATTAACTCCAGATTAGGTTGCCAATGCGTAATTATAGACGGAGATATAGAAGTAACAATACCAGATCAGTCTCAGTTTCTGGGCCATTAATAAATCTAACAAAAATACATGAATAACGATAAATTTGCTTTACCTATACATTGGAATGATTATGAAGACATTGCAATGGGTTTATATGAGAAGTTCGGCGATGACTTTAACGAGTCTAAGATTTACCGCATAAGATTTACAGATTTGATGAACTGGGTTTTAGAAATCCCGAACTTTGCTGGAACTAAAGAAGAATGTAACGAAGGGCATCTGGAGCAAATACAATCTGCCTGGGTGTACGAATGGAGAGATAACCAGTAATTTTAGATAAATTAATAAGAAGAGCAAAAAGTATAATACTTTTTGCTTTTTTGTTTTTAGGATTAACAACAGATATATGCTGCAAAAGCTTCATACCATAACAACCTTTATTTTTGATGTAGATGGCGTATTAACCAATGGCAATGTGCTGGTTACAGAACACGGCGAACAATTAAGACAATTTAATATTAAAGATGGCTATGCGTTGCAGTTAGCTGTTAAAAAAGGATATCATGTTGTTATTATATCCGGAGCTAAATCTGCCGGAGTGGAGAAAAGGTTGCAGGGTTTGGGTATAAAGCATATTTATTTGGGCATTTCTGATAAGATTGCGGTTTTTCGGAAATTTATTGAAGAACATCATTTAGATCCGGAAGAAATGGTTTATGCAGGCGATGATATTCCGGATTTACCGGTAATGAAATTAGTGGGTTTAGCTATTTGCCCTGCCGATGCTGTAGATGAGATTAAAGAAATTTCTGAATATATATCTCCTAAAAAAGGAGGAGGAGGCGTTGCCAGAGATATTATAGAAAAGGTAATGAAAATTCAGAACAAATGGTTTGATGCACAGCCCGATGCACATGATGGTTCCTTTTCTAAGGGCTAATGGTGTTTCATTAATTAGGGCTTTTTATGTTTTTCGTAAATAATAAATATCACCAAATCGGTATCTGAGGTATTCTTAATGCCATGTGAGCCGCCGGGTCTGGTTAATATAGCGTCGCCACTTTTTACTTCATAGAGCTTTCCGTTCAGTTGCATTTGGCCGTTTCCGCTGGCTATGTAATACACTTCGTCTTCTTTTTGCTCGTGATAACCAATGGCAGCGCCAGGTTTCAAAACTCTTTTTCTAAAAACTGTATTAAAATCGGTTACGCTGCCGAAAAAATTGTAGCCAATAGTGTTGCCTCCGCCTTTATGCGGGCCAGATTGTTCTTTACCAATATTAGCTTCGCTTTCTATAATGTAAGTTGGCGCATCAGGCGTTTGTGCTTTTGCTAAATTAAAGAAGCAAACGAACAAGATGGTTATTGATAATGTGATTGAGTTCATGGCTTGATAAAGTTTAAAGATTCTTAGACATAAATACTGACAGACAAGTTTATATTATCAATTTATAAAAACTCCGTGTCCTTTGCGCACTTTGTGGTTAAAAATATGTAAGAGCTTATAAAAACTTCGCGTTCTTTGCGCACTTTGCGGTTACAACAAAGTTAAATTGCTAAAATTTCTGCTATTTCTACAAAACCGTTATCGTAGGCAAGGTCTGCGGGTAATTTGCCGCCTTCCATCCTAATATCAACGGTAGCACCTTTTTCAAGAAGCATAATAATTAATTCTATGTTGCCATGTTGTGCAGCAGAATGCAGGGGTGTAATACCAGAAGCTTGTGCAATATTTACTTCGGCTTTGTTTTCTATCAGCATTTTGGCAATAGCCGTAAAGTTTCCGGCAGCAGCCGAATGTAAAGGAAACACGCCGTAAGCATTATTAGAAGGCAAATTTACTTCTGCATCTTTTAAAACCAGGTATCGGGCTATTTCTTCATTGCCAAAATAAGCAGCCAGGCCTAAACCTGTATATCCATTATGGTAATACTCATTTACTATTTCCGGACGGTTGAAAATGTGATTTGCTACCACATCAAATTTGTTAATAACACAGGCTTCAAAAAAATCAATATCTGTATTAAAGTTCAGCAACAGGCGGGTTATTTCTGGTTTATTGTAATAACAGCTTAGCATCAACGGAGATACATCAAAACTAGTGCTCTCTTTTACTGCATCAGGGTTTTTAGAAAGGTATGCTTGAATATCATCTAGGTTAGCTTCCGCTATTAAATCTTCTATGTAATTGTAAGGCATTTTCTTCTAAATAAAGATAATATTAAGGTATTAATTGTTAACTTCCAACAAAAAAAGATTTTTAAACTTTATAACTATCGCTATCATATTATGTATACAGCCTAAAATACTACGTGGTAAATCGGCAAAATATATAAATTTGTAAAGGGAAAAACTCAATATATGCTCACAAGGGGAAATCAGATTAAAGTAAATACATTTAGAGAGCCTAAAACAGATAAAAGTACTGGAGATAGGAGAAGCGGCGGTCAGAAAGACCAGAAAGAAAAGAGGGAGTTATTTCCTAAACTAAGCTTTAATAATGATAAAGCCATAAAAATTACCGGCTTGTTTATGCTGTTACTGGCTTTGTATTTTCTGGTAGCCTTTAGCTCGTATCTTTTTACCTGGGAAGAAGATCAAAGCTATGTTATTGATGCCAATGGCGGATGGTCTAATCTTTTTAAAACAAAAGAAGAGCTGCTTTCTAATGGCGTCTTAAATCCCGATATCCAAAACTGGGCAGGTAAGCTAGGTGCATTATTAGCCCACCAGTTTATTTACAAATGGTTTGGCTTAGCCTCTTTTGTATTTGTATTTATTTTTACGGTTTTAGGTTACAGATTGCTATTTAAGGTAAGGCTATTCTCTGTGGTTAAAACTTTAGGCTATAGTTTTTTTGTGCTGATATTCGCTTCCTTACTTATTGCGTATTCACATTCTTTTATTTCAGAGTATCCGCACTTTTTTGAGGGTGAGTTTGGTTTTTACCTTAACCAGTTGCTAACAGCGCAAATAGGTTCTGCGGGCGTTGCCGGTATTTTGGCTTTTGCGGCTTTAACTGTATTGATTATTGCCTATAATATAGACTTTAAACTGCCAGAAAGAAAGAGAAAAGTTGTGGCAGACGATGAATACGAGACTGAAATTGAAACAGAGGATAAGGAGGAGGAGGAAGATGAGATTGGCGAAGAACCCTATTTCCCAGGTAATCCATTAAGAAATGCGGATGAGCGAATTGTTGCAGAACCTGCAAAAGAAGAAACTATGCCGCAGAGTATTCCGCTGCCAGTGGTAAGGGCCGTGGAAGAAAATCCTGTTGAAGAAATTAGAGAAACAGAGTTTGAGCTGCCTGTTAACCGCACTTCTGCGGCAGAAAAAGTTAATAAACCTAAAGAAGAACTTTCTTTAGAAACTATTATACCAGAAGAAGAGCCGGAGGCAGCTATTAAAGATGCCGAGCCAGAGTTTTCTGTACAACTTTCGGAAGAAGAGGCCAAAGCCAAAGAACTGGTAGAGCAATTTGGTACTTATGATCCTACTTTAGACCTCTCGTCTTATAAAACTCCGGTTATAGATTTACTGGAAAATTATGGTGTAAATAAAATTTCGGTAGACCCGGAAGAGTTGGAAGCCAATAAAAACAAAATTGTAGATACGCTTAGCAATTATAATATAGAGATTGAGAAGATAAAGGCAACTATTGGCCCAACCGTAACGCTTTACGAGATTATTCCGGCGCCTGGGGTTCGTATTTCCAAGATTAAGAATTTAGAAGACGATATTGCCCTAAGTTTGGCTGCATTGGGTATTCGTATTATTGCGCCAATGCCAGGCAAGGGAACAATTGGTATTGAAGTGCCTAACCGTCATCCGGAGATGGTGCCCATGCGCTCCATCATCACCACAGAGAAGTTCCAGAATACAGAGATGGATTTACCTATTGCATTAGGGAAAACCATTTCTAACGAAGTATTTATTGCCGATTTGGCCAAGATGCCGCACATGTTGGTTGCCGGTGCTACGGGGCAGGGTAAATCTGTAGGTATTAATACTATTCTGGTTTCTTTATTGTACAAAAAGCACCCTTCGCAACTGAAGTTTGTGTTGGTAGATCCTAAAAAGGTAGAACTTACGCTATTCAAGAAAATAGAAAGACATTTTCTGGCAAAATTGCCTGGCGAAGAAGATGCTATTATTACCGATACCAAAAAAGTTATTAATACCTTAAATTCTTTGTGTATTGAGATGGACCAGCGATATGATTTGCTGAAGGATGCCGGCGTAAGGAATTTAAAGGAGTATAACGATAAATTTATAAAGAGAAAGCTTAATCCAAATAATGGACACCGGTTTTTACCGTTTATAGTATTAGTGGTAGATGAGTTTGCTGATTTAATGATGACTGCGGGTAAAGAAGTAGAAACGCCAATTGCCCGTTTAGCACAGCTGGCCAGGGCAATTGGAATACATTTGGTAATTGCTACGCAGCGTCCGTCGGTTAACATTATTACGGGTACTATTAAAGCAAATTTCCCGGCTCGTTTGGCATTTAGGGTAACTTCTAAAATAGACTCGAGAACTATTTTAGATACCGGAGGTGCAGACCAGCTAATAGGAAAGGGCGATATGCTTTTATCAACCGGAAGCGATTTGATTCGTTTGCAGTGTGCATTTGTAGATACGCCTGAGGTAGATAGGGTGTGTGAGTTTATTGGTGAGCAAAGAGGTTATCCGTCTGCATTTATGTTGCCTGAATATGTTGGCGATGAAGGTGAGGGGGGCGGAATTAAAGACTTTGATCCGGCAGACCGGGATCCTCTGTTTGAAGATGCTGCCCGTTTAATTGTGATGCATCAGCAGGGTTCTACCTCGCTTATCCAGCGTAAGCTAAAGTTAGGTTATAACCGGGCGGGTAGAATTATAGACCAGCTGGAGGCGGCAGGGGTTGTTGGGCCGTTTGAAGGAAGTAAAGCCAGAGAAGTGTTGATTCCGGATGATTATGCACTGGAACAATTTCTGGAGAATTTAGGCAAGTAAATTGATAAAACATGAGCATGAAGAGTTTAAGTTATATATTCACTTTAGTTTTGCTGGCATTGGGTTTAAACACTTATGCGCAAAGCGATGCCAAAGCAAAAGCAATTTTAGCAGACGTAAGCAAGAAGTTTAGAGCTTATGACGTGGTAAAGGCAGATTTTTCTTTCAGCTACCTTAATAGGCAGAATAACCATAAAGAAGCACATAACGGAACCTTGTACGTACAGTCTAAAACCAATAAGTATAAAGTAGTGTTGCCACAACAAGAGGTTATTTCTGATGGTAAAAGCCAGTGGACTTACCTGAAAGAAGATAAGGAGGTGCAAATAAGCGAGGTGGATAATAGCGAAGATGCTTTAAACCCGGCGCAGATTTTTACTTTGTACGAGAAAGGATTTAAATATGTGCTTACCGGAGAAAGCAAACAGAACGGCAAAACCTATCAGAACATAGAGCTGGCGCCTTTGGCTACGCGTTCTTTTTCTAAAATTAAACTTTCTGTAGATAAGGCAGCAAAATCTATAAGCTCTTTTACCGTGTTTGACAAAAACGGAAGCATCTATACGTACACCATTAAAAGCCTGGTGCCTAATGTAAAGGTTCCGGCAAGTACTTTTGGTTTTGATAAGACCAGATATCCCGGAGTAGAAATTGTAGATTTACGCTAATTTATTATGTCTTTACCAATTACTAACCATACTTTAGAAAAGCTGGAAAACCTGCTGAAAGAATTGGGCTACAAAGTGCGTTACGAGAAGGGGAACTTTAAAACAGGCTCTTGCGTAATGGAAGCCAGTAAAATGGTTATGGTTAACAAATTCTCTAATTTAGAGAGCAGGATAGGTGCTTTAGCCCAAATGATTAAAGGTTTAGCTATTGATGATAACCTGCTTTCTGATAAACAAAAGACCTTTTACTATTCTCTAAAACAAACCGAATTACAGTTTTGAAAGTAACATTCTTAGGTACGGGTACATCGCAGGGCGTTCCGGTAATAGCCTGTAATTGTAAGGTTTGTTTGTCTGCAAATCAAAAAGATAAGCGCCTGCGAAGCAGTATCCTTATAGAATCAGAAAATACAACAATTGTAGTAGATACGGGACCCGATTTTAGGTACCAGATGCTAAGGCAAGACGTTCAGCAATTAGATGCTGTAGTGTTTACCCATGAACATAAAGACCACATAGCTGGTTTAGATGATGTTAGGGCATTTAATTACAAACAACAAGTAGCCATGAATGTGTATGCTACGGAAAACGTACAGCACTCTTTAAAAAGAGAGTTTTACTATGTTTTTTCTGATTTCAAATATCCGGGTATTCCGCTGTTAAACCTTCATGATATTTCTAAAGAAAAGGCTTTTACCGTTGGAGATATTACACTTAGGCCTATAGAAGTATTACATTATAAATTGCCTGTATTGGGTTTTAGAATAAACGATTTTACCTATATAACAGATGCTAAAACCATTACAGAAAAAGAGCTTGAGAAAGTAAAAGGAACAAAAATATTGGTGTTAAATGCTTTGCAGAAAGAAAAACATATCTCGCACTTAACTTTTGAAGAAGCCATAGCATTGGTGAGGAAGATTAACCCGGAAGTGGCTTTCTTTACACATATTAGCCATAGATTGGGCTTGCATCATGATATAAGTGATGAGCTGCCTCCTAATATACACCTGGCTTATGATGGCTTGCAGCTTTCTATTTAAATTTTTGGGCTTTAAATAATGATAAGCTTTATGAAGATTTAAAGTTTAATAATATATTTGCCTCAAGATGCTAAGGGTAGTTAACAACCTAAGTTTAGCAACAAAACATTTCGGGATGTAGCGTAGCCCGGTATCGCGCCAGCATGGGGTGCTGGAGGTCGTCGGTTCAAATCCGGCCATCCCGACTAGATGAAGCCTTTAACACGATGTTAAGGGCTTTTTTGGTTTTTAGAGTTAGGAAAGAAATGGCAGTTTTTTAGTAAATGTTTACACTTTTGTTTACACCAGTGTTTGCACTTTCTAAAATCTAAATTTTAGGGGTTAACGAGGCAAATAAGGGGGGGTACTTAAATGTTTACACCACTATTTACACTGTTTGTTTACACCTAAAGTCTAAAAATATCTCTACTACCATAACTACGTTGTTATGGTAACATTATCCATTGTTTTAAACACCACAAAAAAGCCCCCAAATGGCGAAGGTATGTAGTTAAACCTGTGTGATGGATACCTGTGTCAGGTAGATGTGTAGTCCTCGTTTGCTAACTTTAAGTTTTTTAGGTTATTTTTGCATAGCGAAGAAGGCTCCATCTCGTTTCTGAATATATTCCCTTCTTTAACAATAGATCAAGATGGATTGAAAGTCTTATTTTTTTTCGTAGTACATAGATCAATATCAGAACTTTCGTATTGATAATGAGAGTTATAAGAGATTAAGGTCAAGTCACTTAAAATTCCTTCCTTTATGAAAAACTTCCTTATTTCCGTAAATACTGTTGGTGCCAATGTTACCCTTTAGTTGCCGCAAAAGCTTCGAAAGATCAAAGCAACGTTTAGCCACAATATGTATCACTTTGTCTTCTCTCTGCAACTTCCCTTCTACCATGAGTAAACGGGCGGTTAGTATTTCCTTGCGGTAGGTAGTAAATAAATTCTCCCAAACTACCACGTTAGAGTAGCCTGTTTCATCTTCTATGGTAATAAAGCAGACTCCTTTGGCCGTACCCGGGCGTTGCCTGATGAGTATGAGTCCGGCCACTTTTACCTGTGCACCATCCGGTACTGCGTCAAGATCTCTGGTGCTGGTTACCTTTAACAAGTCCAGTTGCTGGCGTAAAAGACTAAGTGGATGTGCTTTTAGCGAAAGGGAAGTGCTGGCGTAATCTTGTACAACATGTTCGCCACTTGTTAAGAGCGGCAGTGCTGTCTGCGGTTCCAGCACACTTTCTGAGGGTTGCCCTTCAAACAAGGCAAGAGGACTATCAGCCAGGGCAGCAACCTCCCACAAAGCTTGCCTTCGGTCGAGGCCCATAGATCGGAAAGCATCGGCATCAGCCAGTTTTTCTAAGCAGGAAATAGAAAGACCAATGTTAAGCATCTGTGTAATATTGTTATAGGGTTTTTTACGGAAAGAAACCAATAATTCCATGTCTTGCATATTAAGACCGTTTACTTGTCTAAAGCCCAACCGGAGCGCCTTGTATTTACCGGCCTGTTCTTCCAGTACATAATCCCAAAAAGAATGATTGATATCTACAGGCCTAACTTCTACACCATGTTTGCGGGCATCAATTACCAATTGCGCAGGCTGGTAAAAGCCCATGGGTAAGCTGTTGAGGATGGCCGCCGCAAAAACATCAGGATAGTAACATTTAATCCATGAAGATACATATACCAAAAGGGCAAAACTGGCTGCATGGCTCTCGGGAAAACCGTAGCTACCGAAACCCTCAATCTGCTTAAATACTTTTTCTGCAAACGCTTTCTCATAGCCATTGCCCACCATGCCATCCACCAGCTTCTGCCTGAATATACTAACCATGCCATGCGATTTAAAAGTGGCCATGCTGCGCCTCAGTTCATCTGCTTCTGCAGGAGTAAAGCCAGCGGCTACAATAGCAATTTCCATAGCCTGTTCCTGAAAAAGGGGAACACCCATGGTTCTTTTTAATATTTTTTCCAGTTCCGGGGAAGGGTAATCTATCGGGTCTTCTCCGTTTCGTCTGCGGAGGTAAGGATGCACCATATCTCCCTGGATAGGACCCGGACGGACAATAGCTACCTCAACCACCAGATCATAAAATTTTTTGGGCTTTAAACGTGGGAGCATAGACATTTGCGCCCGGCTCTCAATCTGGAATACGCCAACGGTATCGGCCTGACTAATCATCTCATACACTTCAGGGTGTTTATCTTCATTCTTGGATATATCAGCCAGATTCAGGTCGAGGCCATAATGCTCCTTAGCCAAATTAAAGGCCTTGCGGATGCAGGTGAGCATACCTAAAGCCAGTACATCTACCTTAATGAAACCTAAAGCCTCAATATCGTCCTTATTCCACTCAATGCAGGTGCGCCCTTCCATGCGGGCATTCATAATAGGGCACAGGTTGGATAACTTACCTTGTGTAATCACAAAACCGCCAGTATGTTGCCCCAATTGTCGCGGAAAGCCCATCAGCTGGCGGGTAAGATCCAGCGTCTTGCGCAAATGCGGATCTTTGCTGTTCAGGCCCTGCTCAATCAAATCTACATTTTCCAGCCACTCAGAAGAATAGCGCCAAACTCCCGAAGAAAGGCTGCTGATGGTATCTAAGGAAAGTCCCATAGCCTTCCCCACATCCCTGATGGCGCCTTTGTAACGCTCCTGGGTAACGGTAGCTACCACGGCAGCCCGGTCGCGTCCGTACTTTTCATAGATGTACTGGATTACCTCCTCGCGGCGCTCATGCTCAAAATCCACATCAATATCCGGTGGTTCATTGCGGGCATCCGACATAAAGCGGGCAAATAGCAGTTTGATGCGTGTTGGGTCAACAGAAGTAATTCCTAAACAATAACATACCACCGAATTGGCTGCAGAACCACGACCCTGGCACAGGATATCTCTGCTGCGGGCATAGCGTACCAGGTCATGCACCGTTAGAAAATAGTTAGCCAGGTTATTTTTCTCCATAAAGGCCAGCTCTTCTGTAATCTTCTTAGCTACATCTTCAGGAATGTGTTCACCAAAGCGCTCCCGGGCACCCAACCAGGTCAGGTGTTTTAGTTCCTGCTGCGGTGTACGGCCTTCGCTGGTCAGCTCATCAGGATACACATACTTTAAATCAGTTAGTGAAAAATTACAGGCTTCGGCAATTTTCCGGGCGTTGGCAATAGCATCGGGATACTGCATAAAAAGTCGTTCCATCTCTTCTGCAGGCTTTAGGTAGCGTTCTGCATTGGCATGCAGTTTAAATCCAGCCTGGTAGATGGTGCACTTCTCACGGATGCAGGTCAGAATGTTCTGTAGCTCCCGGCGTTCGGCTATATGGTAATGCACATCATTGGTGGCGGCTAAAGGAATGCCCAACCGGTCAGATAGTTGCTGCAAACGGTATAAGCGCTTTTGGTCGTTCCCCTGATAGCTGCGTACAGCTGCCAGAAAGAGTTTTCCGGAAGGAAGATGCTGCTGATAATGTTTCAAATCATGTGTAAAATCAGCGGGAAAATTGAAAGCGTTATCCAGTTCGGCAGGAGGGATAATAATAAAGAAGATACCTTCGGCATGTTCAAAAACATCCTGGCGGTACAGCAAACATTTCCCTTTTTCTGCCCTCAGGTTTCCTATAGACAGTAAAGAAGATAATCTACTATAAGCAGCCAGGTTGGTAGGATAAGCCAGTAGACTGGGGCCATCCAGTAAATCTAAACGGCAAGCCGGAATAAAGCCTATGCCATGCTTCTTTGCAGCCACGTGTCCACGCACAATGCCCGCCAGCGTATTGCGGTCTGTAATGGCAATCTTGGCATAACCCAGCCGGGCCGCTGTTTCTACCAGTTCATCAGGATGCGAGGCTCCTCTTAAGAAACTGAAATTGCTGGTGACCTGTAATTCCGAATAGCGCATATTCTTTTCTCTTTATGCAAAAAATCCATGTAAAAACCATTGGTGCTGCCGGCTGTGGTAGTGGCCCGACCGGAACAGCCAGTAGCGCCGGCCGGTCTCGTCTTCTACCATATAATAATCGCGGTGCTCACCATCATCCAGCCACCATTCCCTTTCAATGCGTTCGGGGCCATCTGCTTTCTTGATTGTATGCTTTTTTCCTTTATAAATAAACAGGATAGGTGGATAGTCTGGAATGGGCGCAGTAACACGAATAGGTTCAGGACAGGCCAGTAAATGCGTAGGGCGGGGCCTGCAGGCAGACCATGGAATTGCGGGCTGTTCATCCAGGTTTGCAACGCTCTTTACCGAGCGTTCTGGCCAGTAATGTTCCTGTGGCAGAAAACGCTGTATGGCATTTTTTCCGGCCCGCAGAGCTATACGGTCCAACAGCTCGGTAACCAGCAGTTCATCCGCTTCAGAACTAACCGCCCAAATAGCCTGTTGCGATATTTGTATTGGTTCTATACCCGAAGCTTCCAAAGTAAACAGCTCAATACCCAAAGCAGGTGCAATATGGGCAATACGCATGTTTAGTAGTTTTTGCAGGTGCCCCATATGGTGCGAGGGTTTATGAGTGCCGATACTGATTGTTACCATCTGGCCATCTACCCGGTAACATTTCAGCAAAGCTTGCCGCAGGCCCATACCTTCCCGGTGCAGCCGAAAGCACAAGCCTTCCAGTAATTGGGCAATAGCCAGCTCAATACCTTTGGCTGTACGTATCGGTTCCAGGCAGGGGAGGCGTTCGGTATAAGGTTGGGGGATAGCTATAGGATTTAAAAATTCTTCCACATGGCCCAAGGCCTGTGCAATACGCAATAGCAAATCTTCACCAAAACGGCGCCGCAGTACCAATCGGGGCAGGTCTATGAAACTCTCTAAACGGTACATGCCCAATTTATGAAGGCGCTGTACCACAGTGCTTTCCAAGCGCAGGGCGGCCGGAGGTAGAGGCAAGAGAAAACGGTACTGCTCGCCGGCTGGGATGATTGCCTTTTCTTTGCCAAATCGGGCAATAGCCCATGCAGCGCCTATGGTATCTGCAATAGCACCCCTAACCTGATAGCCTTTG